>CAJIBS010000456.1_pt1 | contig 11234 bp, 11 predicted proteins | sample 9199411 | NCBI WGS metagenome assembly CAJIBS01 (sample SAMEA7708312, study PRJEB35096) | sediment metagenome | biome: marine neritic benthic zone biome [ENVO:01000025]; feature: sediment [ENVO:00002007]; material: shallow marine sediment [ENVO:03000034] sea grass bed [ENVO_01000059] ... | reverse complement strand
GGCGCTCACGCAGAAACAGCATCGCGAACGTGGCTCCGAATACCGGAATCAGGTTGATGAATAATGCGGAGCGGGTCGCGCCGACCGCGCGTATCGCCATATTCCAGAGCCCGACCGCGAGTATCGAGGCAGAGAAACTGATATAGACGATCGCGGCAACTCCGGGCCAACTCGGGACGAACTCGCGAACATAAACTGTCTCCGCAATATAGAACGGGAACACGCCGATGAGACCGCTCAACGCGATAAAGAACAGCAACACTTCGCTGCTTGGCTGATTCTCCTGGCGGTGAATCTCTACCGAGTAAAGCGCCCACGCCAGAACCGCAATAACCATAACGAGATCTCCGACGTTGAACTGCATCGATCTCAGAATTTCGATTTCTCCCTGCGCGATCATGACGACGATGCCAAGAAACGCGATCGCTATACCAATTCCACGCGCCAGCGCGAGGCGCTCCCGAACAACAACGAACGCAACGAGCGCCGTTATTGCCGGCTGGCTACCGTTGATGAGACTAGCGTTGAGCGCGGTCGTATAGTTGACCGAAACGACCGCCAGAGTGCTTCCGACCACCATCGCAGCGCACAGCAGCGACAACCCGCGCCAAGACTGGTGCAGATAGTCGCGGGTCGCCGGCAGCTTCTTCCAAACGAACGGGAGCAACACGATGACGGCTACGACCCACCGCCAGAACGCCAGCGCCAGAGGCGGAACGATTTCATAGGTCGCCCTTGCGACAACCAGAGTACTGCCCCATAGCGCCATGTTGAGAACCAGGAACGCGTACGCCGTCGGATGAGAAATCACGACGAATTGTCCACCGAGCCGTCTCGACGCTACTTATGGAAAGCTTCGATAAAGCGATCGACAACGCGTTCCGTGCGCTCTTGCATTTCCTTTTCCGACGGCGGCCCCTCGCCCAGATAGAGCTGCGTCAGGTACCACTCGAAGAAAAGCATTCCGATCAAGAATTCGGCTGACTCGGCAGGATCGTCGATCGCAAGCAACTCCCGGTTCTTTAGTGTGGACATGTAGTCGGTCAGAACTTCGCGACTGCGGCGCGGGCCGCGCTCATAGTACATGCGCGCGATATCTGGAAACCGCTCTCGCTCACCGACGATCAACCCCGTATATCCCATTCTGGTTGTTGTCCCATTTCGCAGTTTCGCTGCGCCGCGATTCGATTATACGGGAGCCACGTCCTCTATCGTCGTGAGTGGTACAGTTGCGGCCCTGCAACCATCAGCGACGGTATTTCGACCCACTCAGCTCGGCCGATTCTGATCATGGACGAACCCACCGATTTCTGGAGCTACTCTCTCGATGTTTATTCAAGGCCCGGTGTCGCGAGCGCGTGCCTGGCATTACAGGAGGAGCTCGACATTGACGTCAACGTCTTACTCTATTGTTGCTGGCACGGAATGACGCGCGGGGTGGTTAACGATCGGGATTTCGCAGCCGTGCTCGAGTTTACTGGTAACTGGTCTTCGGCTCTGGTTAAACCTTTACGCTCGGCAAGATCTTGGCTCAAGAACGAGGGATGCGATCACGATGAAATTCCGCGCGAAGACTGTGAGGCACTGAGAAAAAGCATCAAAGCTGCGGAACTCGCATCCGAGCGTCTTCAACAAATCGCGATGGAGAGCTTGAGTGCCGCGCCAACTGAACACCCTCAGCCCGAATCGGCGCGAACTAAAGCCGCGCTGCATAACATCTCGAGTTATTTGCGGGCTTTGGGCGCGACGGTCTCCGACGAATCTCGAGCGAATCTAGCCGCCGTAATATCCGGTATCGATCCTGAGGTCGATCCGGCATCGATCGCGGATAAACTTCAGGTCCGCCACGACTGAGCGGCATAGTTCGTTTTCCCGTCCGTAAGACAGCCACGCTCCGACCGCCAAGATGATAAAGACTCATGGATGACTCTATTGATGTAGCCGTCATAGGCGCGGGAGTGGTCGGTCTCGCGATTGCCCGCGAACTTGCCCGCACCGGGCGGGAAGTTGTCGTCCTTGAGAGGAACGCGCGTATCGGCGAGGAAACCTCGTCGAGAAACTCGGAAGTCATTCATGCAGGGATCTACTATCCAACCGACAGCAACAAAGCCCGTCTCTGCGTGCGTGGAAAGGATCTGCTCTATCGATATTGCGCCGAGAAGAATGTCCCGCACCGGCGCTGCGGCAAAATTATTGTTGCCCCGACCGAGGCCCAGGTAGAGAAGCTGACGACACTGCAGACGCAGGCTGCGATTAACGGCGTCACTGATCTCACGCCGCTATCCCGAGAAGAAATCACTGAGCTCGAACCCGAGCTTCGTTGCGACGGCGCCCTGATGTCACCGTCGACGGGCATCGTCGACAGCCATGCGCTCATGATCGCACTCCGCGGCGATTTGGAGGCCGCCGGAGGGAGTATTGCGGTGCTGTCCGAGTTCGCGACCGGTGAGGTCGTCGAAGCCGGATTTCGACTGAGAATTCACAGTGAAGCGGAATCATCGGAGGTTCACGCAAATGCCGTAGTGAATGCGGCAGGCCTGCGATCGACTCTCGTCGCGAATGCGATCTCGGATCTGGACCCGAAGCTCGTACCCCGGACCTATTACGCCAAGGGCACTTATTACGTGCTCAACGCGAAGAGCCCGTTCAGCCACCTGATTTATCCGATGCCGGATGGCGCCTGGCTCGGTGTCCACGTCACACTAGACATGGCGGGACGCACTCGATTCGGCCCGAATCAAACCTGGATCGATACCGTGGACTACCAACCGGACCCTGACCAGGCTGACGTCTTTGCAGATGCGATCAAGCGGTATTGGCCGGCTGTTTCGGCGGCCGCCCTCTCGCCGGGTTACGCAGGCGTGCGGCCGAAGATCGTCGCTAAAGGCGAACCGCCGGGTGATTTCGTGATCCAGGGTTACGCCGAGCACGGCATCGAAGGACTCGTCAACCTCTTCGGAATTGAATCGCCGGGTCTGACTTCTTCGCTAGCAATCGCCGAAGAAGTTGCAGCGATGCTCTCTGGCTAAAGCGACGAGATCAGCGTCTGCGCCATGATGAGTAACATGCCGCAGGTGATCGCCGATGCGAGGCTGATAGAAGCACCCCAACGCGCGATCGCGGGCGCGCGATCGACACAGACCAGGATCGGCATCGCGGGAATCAGCAGGACGAGTACCAACGGTTTCATCAACGTAACGAGCCACGGCCAGCGCTGACACCATGACCTGAGCTCCGGCTTCGTCAATACGGCTGCCGCGATGACATCCGGACGACCCAGTCGCCGGATCGCCGCTGTTTCTGCATGCGCATCACTTTGACCCGAAGCGAGTTCTTCGTGCTCGAGATCCTCGAAGTGATCTTCGAGTTCATTCATGAGCCGACAGATGTAGGCAGGCGAAACTCCACTTCCGCGCAGTGACGACCGCAGCACTTTGAGTTGCGCTCTATGCACGCCCCGGCTCTCCCAGCGCGGTGCGGACTCCCGAGCTGACGCGATCCCATTCTTCGGTGAGTGCGCCGAGGCGCCGCTGCCCTTTCGCCGTCACGGAGTAATAGACCCTAGTTCGACCGTTCACGGGTTTGCGCGTCGACTTGAGGGCACCGTTTTTTTCGAGCGCATGCAGAGCCGGGTAAATCACGCCCTCCCCGAGCGCGATCGCCTCCCCCGTCACAACACGGACCGCTTTAACGATCTCGTAGCCGTACATCTCGCGGCTCGCGAGCAATCGCAGTACCAGCAGCTCCGGAACGCCGCTCATGAAAGGAGGATTGGATTTACCCATAGGTCCGCAGGTTGCTTACGTAGGGTTCTATAATACCTTTTAGTTCAAGGCATATCAAACCGTTCTCGTTACCACAGCGCTGCTTTGTTTCCTGTGCTCGAGGGGAGCGACTCGCCCTCGGCCTGGGTTATATTGATTTGCTCCACGCCCGGTCGACATACGAAAACAAGGAACAACCCATGAGTCGTCTCTTGCGCTACCTGCCCGTCTCAGTGGCGATCGTTGCAATCGGCGCTTGCTCGGCTCCGACTCCCCCTGCTGAATCCGATGCGGAGATACGCGAACGTGCGGCAGGAATTCACAGTCGGGTTCTGACGATCGACACGCACGACGACATCCCGTTCAACTTCGCAACCGCATCCGTCGATCCGTTGAACGCGAATCGCCAGCTCAATCTCGAAAAGATGCGCGCCGGCGAACTCGATGCCGGATTCTTCATTGTCTACGTCGGACAGACCGAAAGGACAGCGGAGAACTACGCAAGAGCAAAAGCGGACGCAACGATCAAGTTCAGTGCGATTCACCGTATGGCTGAGCATCTCTATCCGGACCAGATCGAAATCGCTTATTCAGCTGACGACGTCGAGCGTATTCACGCCGATGGCAAACTCGTTGCCGCGATAGGCATAGAAAACGGCTACGTCATCGGTCGCGATCTCTCCTTGCTGGAGACCTATCATGAACTCGGCGCGCGCTATATCACGCTGGCGCACGGCGGTCATAACGATATCGCCGACTCGGCGACACCGAGACAACAATTCGGCGACGGCGTCGCCGAGCACGACGGCATCAGCGCGTTCGGCGAGCAGGTCATCGCCGAGATGAATCGGCTGGGAATTCTGGTCGACGTCTCGCATAACTCCAAGGCCGCGGCGCTCGACGCAATGCGACTGTCCGCAGCTCCAGTCATCGCGTCGCACTCGAGCATGCTCGCGCTGGCCGACCATCCTCGCAACATGGATGACGAAACCCTTCTCGCGTTGAGGGAGGACGGCGGCGTCGTCCAGGCGGTTGCGCTCGGCGCCTTCGTGAAAGTTCAGCCGCCAGAACAGAACGCAGCGAGGGACGCCCTGTGGGCCGAGCTCGGTATCAGCTCAAACGCCGATATCCGCAAGCTCACGCCCGAGCAGCTGCAACGTTACGAAGCAGGCATGAGCGACATCGACTCGCAATGGCCGCCGGCGAACGTGGAGGATTTCGTCGATCACATCGACCACGCCGTCGGCCTGATCGGAATCGACCACGTCGGGATAGCCTCCGATTTCGACGGCGGCGGAGGCGTCGACGGCTGGCGGGACGCCAGCGAGACCGGAAACGTCACGCTCGAGCTCGTGCGCAGAGGGTACAGCGAGGAAGACATCGCCAAGCTCTGGGGCGGGAATTTCCTGCGCGTATGGCGTGAAGCCGAAGCTGTCGCAGCCGCAGGCGGCGCTTAAGCGACGGTCCAGGTATTGGTCTTTCGCAGCACGTCGGCAACCTTCAACGTGCGTTTCATCCCGCTCGGATGGGACTCATAGAAGCGCTTTTCGTAGCTCTCGCCTGGACGACGATAGATTACGCCGAGCGCCATCGGAAACTCGGGCGACTGCATCGAGAGTAACAACTGCGCGAACGTCGCATTCGTCTCGTCGTGAATGAGTATTTCGTCAGGACGAGCGACTGCATCGATGATCTCGAGCTTCAGTGTCGCCGGATCCAACCGCAGTCCTCTTGCGTCGTTTTCGCCGAACAGCAGCGGCTCGCCATGCCGGACGCGAATTTGCTTATCGGCTGCACTGCTGCGATCGGTAAAATTGGCAAATACACCGTCGTTGTAGACGATGCAATTCTGAAAGATCTCGACGAACGTTGCTCCGTCATGCGCATGTGCCGACTCGAGAACACCGCCGAGTCCTACCTTATCGGTGTCGATCGCGCGCGCGATAAAGCTGGAGCCTGCACCCAGCGCGAACAATCCCGGCACGACGGGCGTGTCGAATGAGCCTCCCGGTGTCGAAGGCGAACGCGTACCGGGGCGCGACGTTGGCGAATACTGGCCCTTCGTAAGGCCATAGATCTCGTTATTGAACAGCAGAATCTTTACGCCGATATCCCGACGCAACGCATGCAACAAATGATTCCCGCCAATCGACAGACCATCGCCGTCGCCCGTTACAACCCAGACGTCCAGTTCCGGTTGCGCGAGTTTTAGCCCGGTCGCTATTGCGGGAGCGCGACCATGGATCGTATGAAAGCCGTAAGTTTCCATGTAGTAAGGAAACCGCGACGCGCAACCGATACCTGAAACAAATACGGTCTGCTCAGGAGAAACGCCGAGTTTCGCTAGCGTTTGGGTCATCGACTTGAGAATGGCGTAGTCGCCACATCCTGGACACCAGCGGACCTCCTCCGAGGACGCAAAGTCTTTGGCAGTCAGCTTCGCGTTCATACTCTTTCCTTTGTGGATACCGCCGAAGCTTCACGGACGTCCGGACCGGGCAGTTCAGCGCGTATCGCATCGATGAGTTCCGCGACTCGAAACGGTTGACCCGTGACCTTCGTCAACGGGACTGGATCGACTCCGAGTTTGTCGCGCAACAACGTCGAGAGCTGACCCATGTTCATTTCGGGGACGAGTATGCGATCGAAACCCGCGAGAAGGTCGCCCAGGTTGTTCGGCAACGGGCTCAGATGGCGAAGATGAATGTGGCTGACCCGACTATCGCCGAGTGAACGAACCGCTTGATACAGCGCACCATGGGTGGAACCCCAGCCCACGACCGCTATCGCGCCGCTCTGCGGGCCGATCTCAACCCGCTGATCCGGGATAAAGTCGGCGACCCTGGCAACCTTGTCGGCGCGAAGCTCTGTCATTCGCTGATGATTTTCCGCATCGTAGGATATCTGCCCGGTGTTGATGTCCTTCTCGAGCCCCCCCGTGCGATAGACCCCACCGGGCGTGCCTGCTGCGACCCACGGTCGCCCCAGCGTTCGTGGATCACGACTGAATGCAGCTCTCTCGCCATCGGCGCTGCTTGAAAGCTCGGCGGCTTCGTTTGCGACGATTGGCTCGTAGTCGTCCATGTTCGGCAATCGCCAGGGCTCGGCGGCGTTCGCGAGATAGCCGTCGGTCAGAAGTATGACGGGAGTCATGTGGCGAATCGCGATTCGCACAGCTTCGATCGCGGCATCGAAGCAGTCGCTCGGAGAACTGGCTGAAATAACTGGCATGGGCGCGTCGGCATTGCGACCATAGACCGCCTGATAGAGATCCGACTGCTCCGTCTTCGTCGGCAATCCCGTCGAAGGGCCGCCTCGCTGCGAATTGACGACAACGAGCGGCAGTTCGGCGTTCATCGCGAGTCCGAGCGCTTCCGTCTTCAACGCCATGCCCGGGCCCGAACTCGAGGTAACGCCGATGGAGCCGCCGAAAGATGCGCCGATCGCCGCGCAGACGGCCGCAATCTCGTCCTCGGCCTGGAGGACACCAACGCCCAACTCCCCGAGCCTAGCCAGGCGATGCAACAGCGGCGAAGCCGGTGTAATGGGATACGAGCAGAACAATAGCGGACGATCGGCAAGCTCCCCGGCCGCCGCAAGACCGAGCGCAAGTGCCTCGCTTCCGCTGATGCCACGGTATTCGCCAGGCTCGAACGCCGCCTGCGCGACCTCGAACTGCGGCACGGCAGCCGCGAGCTCCGCCGTCTCGCCATAGGCATGACCCGCATGCAACGCCGCCAGATTCGCGTCGCGCAGCGTTTCGTTCTTCTCGAATCGCGTCCGTATCCATTGCTCGATCGTTGCCAGGTCGCGGCCGAACATCCACTGAACGACGCCCAACGCCCAGAAATTCTTGCAACGACCCGCGTCGCTCTTGCTGAGGTTAAATGGCTTGACGGCTTCCGCTGTCAGTCGTGTCGCCTCCAACGGCACGACTTGATAGCAGTTCAACTCCCCGGTCGTACGTGGATCTTCGTCGTATCCCGCTTTCGTCAGGTTACGTGCGGTGAAGCTGTCCGTATTCAGAAGAATCAACGCGCTCTCTGCGATCAAGGGCAGGCTGACTTTTAGTGCGGCGGGATTGAACGCGACAAGCACCTGAGGCGCATCACCGGCCGTCGTAATCGGCCCGGAGCCAAGATTGATCTGATACGCTGATACGCCGAAGGTCGTACCTGCCGGAGCGCGAATTTCCGCAGGATAGTCGGGAAACGTCGAAAAATCGCTGCCCGCCTCCGCCGTCGACGCGACGAACTGCGAGCCCATGAGCTGAACGCCGTCGCCGGAGTCCCCGGCGAAACGAACAACGATCGACTCCCGTGATGAGTTAATTTTCGTCATCTATAGGTTGGGTTCGTGGAGATGGCCCGCGAGCGATGGCGCGCGAGCGATGGCGCGCGTATTTTGTCTGGCCGCGAAGTCTACCAAAGACTTCGCCCGCAAACTCGCCTCATTCCCACGATACGCCGGCGAATCCGGCGCCTAGCAGCAGTTGATATCAGCCACTACAATAGCCGCGTGTCGGGGTCCGGCGCTCGATTTTCGAGGAATATGTTTATGACTTTTGTCGTCACAGAGAGCTGCATCAAGTGCAAGTACACGGACTGCGTCGAAGTGTGTCCGGTCGACTGTTTCCACGAAGGGCCGAATATGCTCGTCATCGATCCGGAAGAATGCATCGACTGCACGCTTTGCGAGCCGGAATGCCCGGTCGATGCCATTTACGACGAGGACGAGGTGCCGGAGGGCCAGGAGAAATTCCTTAACTCAACGCAGAGCTATCCAAGAGCTGGCCGGTGCTGACGCAGGCCATCGACCCACCTGCTGACGCCGACGACTGGAAGGACGTCAAGGAAAAGCTCGAGCACCTCGAGCGCTAGCCACGAGCGGCCTCTCGCGCGCGAAACCAGACCCGGTTCCGACGTGGGTACGGGACCGCGGCGTGCTGCGATTTCGCTAGTAAGGCTCGTTCGTCAGCAAGTTGTACATGCCGAGAACGTTCAGCGGACGCCAGTTCTCGTAGTTGATCCAGTCGCTGTAGGCATCCATCGTCACGCTGTCCTGGAGCTGCTCGACAGACATACCCGCCGCTATTCCGGCTGCGACTTCATCGCGTAGCTGCTCGAGATAGTGGCGATAGGCGGCGACCGAGCTCTTGTCACCGACGACACCGTGGCCAGGCGAAGCGATATCGAAATCCAGGAACTCGACCATTCGGATCGAGTTCAACAATGCGTCTAGGCGGTTGGCCGCGATCGTCTGAAACGGTACGCGGCCGAGACTGATGTAATCGACCATAAAGATGCCGCGCTCTTCCGGAAACAACACGACGCTCATGTCGTCGGTATGCTGCATGTTGCCGACATGAAGGATCTCGGCACTTTTACCGCCCAGAGTAACTGTCATGCGATCCTTGAAGACGATATCGGGACCGCGCACTTCGTTGAGCGCGCCGCGAGTCGCCTCGGCACCATTGATCATTCCGTCGCCATCGACATCGTAGAGATTCAAATTGTCTGCGTAGGCCCCCGTTGCTTCAGAGCTGTCTATTTGACCGTCACCATTCGCATCGAGCTCTGCGGCATTCGCTGGTAGCGCCGTGTCTCCCGGTGGCAGCGCCAGATTCGCCGGAAAATTCTCGTGCGCAATGAACTGGGCCGTGTCGTTGAAGACCGCGCCACCAGAGGCGTGATCCCAGTGATGGTGGCTGTACAGCACGTAGCGAACCGGAACACCGAATCGGGATTCGATCTCGCCCCTGAGCCACGCCGAGAAATCGGTGTTGATCGTATCCGCGAGAATCACACCTTCGTCAGTAACGAGAAACGTAACGTAATGATTGTTATTTTGAGCGCGATAAAGACCGTCGGTTAGTTCGACGATCGAACGGGTCGGGCCGTCCTGCGCAACGACGGCTGGCGCGGTAAGCACAGCGGCAGCGATGATCAGGCACGCCTTCACGACGACTGTGGCTTTCATTGTCAACTCCCCTCAATGTGGACAGAGCGTCCGTGTTTGTTGATTATTGACGAAACAGTATACGTTCATCCTGGCGCGTTTTCCTCGGTCCGGCGATCGACGGACCCGCCCGACTCGCAAGAGAAATAACCCATGTCCACAGCTGATACTTCCGAAGACAAACACGAACAGGTAGCCGGCAACGGGCTGCTGCATCGGCGACTGTTCCTGAGCCAGGGCGCGGCATTATTGAGCGCCGGCGGACTCGGATTGATGACTGCCCGTCCGTCGGCCGCCCAGGATCTCGACCCCTGGCTTCAGGCACCCGGGCTCCCGCTGTCCGGCTACGGCGAACGATCGCCTTTCGAGGCCAATGTGGCGCGTACGGTCCTCCCGGTCGCGGGGACGACGGGTTCGGGCGCCTCCCGCACCCCGCTCGAAAGCCTGGAAGGCATTATCACGCCGAATGGCCTGTTCTTTGAACGTCATCACGCAGGAATTCCCGAGATCGACCCGGAGCGTCACCAGTTGCTGATACACGGACTCGTCGATCGACCTCTGGTTTTCAGCATGGAAGCGCTCTCACGCTATCCGATGGAGTCGCGAATCCAGTTTCTCGAGTGCTCGGGTAACAGCCGGCCGAACCTGGCGGAAACGCCACCGCAAGAGAGCTGCGGATTTCTGCACGGCACGGTCTCTTGCTCGGAGTGGACCGGCATTCCGCTATCGGTCCTGCTGGACGAAGCCGGCGTCTCTCCCGGGGCCGCCTGGCTGCTCGCCGAGGGCGCGGATGCCGCCGCCATGACGCGGAGCGTTCCGTTGGCAAAAGCCATGGACGATGCACTCATCGCGCTCTACCAGAATGGCGAACGAATACGCCCGTCGAACGGCTATCCGATGAGACTGTTCCTGCCTGGATACGAAGGCAATGCGAGCATTAAGTGGCTGCGACGAATCAAGCTCACAGAGGGCCCGCAAATGACGCGCGAGGAGACGTCAAAATACACGGATCTCCAGCGAGACGGGCGCTCGCTGCAGTTCACTTTCGACATGGACGTAAAGTCGATCATCACATCACCCTCGTTTGGCCTCGCGCTCGACGGCCCCGGCCTTTACCAGATCTCGGGTATTGCGTGGACCGGCGCGGGCCGCATTCGCCGCGTTGAGGTATCTGCCGACGGCGGGCAGAGCTGGGCCGACGCGGCACTGTCAGATCCCGTGCTACCAAAAGCTCTGACGAGATTCCGGATGGCGTGGCGCTACGATGGCGGCGCCGCAACGATACTGAGCCGGGCGACCGACGAAGCAGGCAATATCCAGCCACTGAGATCCGACTTCATGGCCGCGAACGGGCCCCAGGTGTCATATCACAACAACTCGACTCAGGCATGGGCGATCGACAGCGACGGAGCGGTGAGCAATGTCTATGTCTAGGCGTCTGCGAAATGCCGCGGGTGGCGTAATCTGCGTCCTGGCGATGACAACCGTCATTGCGCAGGAAGGTCCGGGGCT
>CAJIBS010000307.1_pt1 | contig 11257 bp, 13 predicted proteins | sample 9199411 | NCBI WGS metagenome assembly CAJIBS01 (sample SAMEA7708312, study PRJEB35096) | sediment metagenome | biome: marine neritic benthic zone biome [ENVO:01000025]; feature: sediment [ENVO:00002007]; material: shallow marine sediment [ENVO:03000034] sea grass bed [ENVO_01000059] ... | reverse complement strand
TGACGCCGCCGCCGTTGGGGGCGGACCCGGCGGACGAGTTTCTTTTCCAGACCCGCGAAGGTTTCTGCGAGCATTACGCGTCCGCTTTCACCGTTCTCATGCGGGCTGCAGGCATTCCGGCACGCGTCGTCACTGGATACCAGGGTGGTGAACTCAACCCGCTTGGCCAGTACTACATCATCTATCAGTCCAATGCCCATGCATGGACGGAAGTCTGGCTGGAAGACGAGGGATGGGTGCGCGTCGACCCGACTGCGGCAGTAGCACCCGATCGGATTCAGTCCGGCCTCTACGGCAGTGCACTGTCCGGGCAGCGTGCTGCTGGCGGTATGTTTCGCAACGTTCCCCTGCTGCGGGAGATGGCGCTCGCGTGGGATGCCGCCAACACCTACTGGAACGACTGGGTACTCGGTTACGGACCCGAGATTCAGCGTGCATTACTTCAATCTCTCGGCGTTGCCCGACCGCACTGGAGCAAGCTGATCGCGATCTGCATCGTACTGCTCGTGGTATTCCTTACGGGGCTGGCCATGTATCTGGCTTGGAGCTTCCGCAGCGACAGGCGAAAGGACAATGCGTCGCGCCACTTTCACAAATTCTGCCGCAAGTTGACCCGAGCAAGGGTTGCTCCGCGACGTCCGAACGAAGGACCCAGCGACTTTGGCCGGCGCGCAGCAGATGCAATTCCGAACGCGTCCGACAAGATAGAAGAAATTACGGTCGCCTATGTCAAAGCTCGCTACGAACTCGATGAGGACGGCGGTGAGCTCGAGCGCCTGAAACAGCTCGTCAGAAACTTCAAACCGACGCTCGCGACCTGACGCTTCAATTCTGCGATGAAGACTGCGCGCTGTGCTCGCGAGTTTCCTGGAACTCGATCGCTGGCCATCGCTCTCTCGTCAAATTTAGCTTAACCATCGTTGTCGCCAGGTAGACCAATCTGCCTGTGTGGTCGAGAGCCAGACTCGATGAGAGTTTTCGCCTGAACTCGTCGAGCAGCTTTTCATCATCGCTGTTTACCCATCTGGCCGTGATGACGTTTACAGCTTCGAATGCGCATTCAACGCCGTATTCATCCCGCAGACGAAACGCGGCAACGTCAAACTGCAGCGGTCCGACCGCACCAAGAATCAGATCGTTACTCGTCATCGGTCTGAATAGCTGCGTGGCGCCCTCCTCGCACAGTTGATCGAGCCCCTTGTTGAGAGCCTTCAGTCGAAGCGGATCCCTTAGCACAGCGCGCCGAAACAGCTCTGGCGCAAAATCGGGAATGCCCGTAAACGTCAGATCTTCACCTTGCGAGAAGCTGTCACCGATATTGATCGTGCCGTGATTGTGGATGCCGATGATGTCGCCAGCTACAGCCTCCTCGACGTGCTGTCGGTCCGCAGCCATGAATGTGATCGCTTCTCCGACGCGAACTTCGCGTTTCAGACGCGTGTGATAGAGGCGCATCCCCGGCGTATAGGTCCCGGAACAGACGCGAAGAAACGCGATCCGATCGCGATGCGCCGGGTCCATATTGGCCTGGATCTTGAAAACGAACCCGCTTAGCTTGCCCTCGTCCGGCGAAACCGTCCTCTCTACCGTAGCTCGTGGCTGCGGTGGTGGAGAATTCTCGACGAACGCATCCAGCAACTCCCTGACACCGAAGTTCTGAATCGCAGCACCAAAGAAGACGGGCGTTTGCGAGCCGTCGAGGTAGCGCTCTCTATCAAAGCTCGGGCTGGCGCCGCGAATCAACTCGATTTGCTCGCGCAATCCTTCCGCGTCATCTCCGAGTAGTTCGTCAACTTCAGACGATGCGAGCCCATCGATGCATCGCGACTCTGATACACGACTGGAATCACCGCGTTCGTAGAGATAAACGCGGTCCTCGGCAAGATGATAGAGGCCGCGGAACTCCCGACCCATGCCGATCGGCCAGGTAACGGGGGCGCACTCTATCTTGAGTACTGTTTCGATCTCATCGATTAGTTCCAGAGGATCCAGTCCATCGCGATCGAGCTTGTTGATAAAACTCATGATCGGCGTGTTTCGCAGACGGCAGACTTCCATGAGTTTTATGGTTCGCATCTCGACGCCTTTACCCGCATCGATCACCATGAGCGCACTATCTACTGCTGTCAGCGTTCGATAAGTGTCTTCGGAGAAATCCTCATGGCCCGGCGTGTCGAGTAAGTTGATGACTCGATCCTGATAGGGGAACTGCATGACGGAAGAAGTCACCGAGATGCCTCGTTCCTGCTCCAGCTGCATCCAGTCGGCGCGCGCGTGTCGCGCGGCCTTGCGTCCCTTCACGGTACCGGCCATCTGAATCGCGCCACCGAACAACAGTAGCTTTTCAGTCAGCGTCGTTTTTCCCGCATCCGGATGCGAGATTATCGCGAACGTACGACGCTCCTGCTGCTCAGACATTAGAGGGGAAACCTTGAGTTATCGCGTCAGTGAGAAGCGTCGACCGATGCGGCGAAGATCACGGCGTCTTCACGGCCCCGCTCCGACTGATAATAAGACGGTCGAGTACCGATCAGTTCGAATCCGGCTGAGCGGTAGAGAGAAATCGCAACGAGATTCGACGGTCGCACTTCGAGAAAAACTCGCTCCACGCGAAGCTCTTCCGCCCTCAATAGCGCCGAATTCAGCAGACGCCGGCCGTAGCCCAGCCCCTGGAGGCTGGGATGGACGCAAAGATTCAATAAGTGGGCTTCGGGACCGGCGGCCGACATTATGCTATAGCCACTGATGACGCCGTCCACTTCAAGCACCTGGCTGTGGTAGCCGGCAAGCAGGCAGTCGCGCACGATACCGATACTCCACGGGAATCGATAACTAGAGCGTTCCACTTCCGCCACCGCTTTCAGATCGGACGGCCGCATCTGACGGAGTTGAGTTTGCGGACGTACAGATGCGCTCATGCCGATGCTCGAAGTATCTGTCTGACGAGTCTGAGATCTTCCCAGGATTTCGCTTTCGCCGCGGGACTCCGCAACAGATATGCGGGATGGTAGCTCGCTATCAGCGGAATCGCCGGGTCCCCAAAACTGAGTTCTCGACCTCTGAGCCTACCGATGGGGGAATCCGACTGCAATAACCATTGCGCAGCGATTCTTCCCAGGGCCAGTACGACCTTAGGCTGCAGCAACGCGATCTGGCGTTCCAGATAAGGCGTACAGGCAGTCGACTCTTCCGCACGCGGGTCGCGGTTGTTCGGCGGCCGACATTTAAGAATATTGGCTATGTAAACTTGACCGCGAGTGAGATCGATTGCGCCAAGCATCGCGTCGAGGAGTTTGCCTGCCCTGCCGACGAAAGGCTCTCCGCGTCGATCCTCCTCCGCTCCCGGCGCTTCGCCGACGATTAGCAGATTGGCTTCTGGATTACCGACACCGAAGACGGTCTGAGTTCTACCAGCGTGAAGCCCGCAAATCGTGCAGTTACTGACTCTCTCGCGCAGCTCTTGCCATTCGAGCGCGTCGATCGGCAGCGTCGGATGATCATCTTCCGACGCGCTGCGCAGCTGCCAAACGGGTATCCCCATCGCAGCGAGATACTGCTCCCGAAGCGCGGTCACGCGCGCATGGTTCCCTTCGAATCTTTGTCCCGATGAACTCGTCGCCACAACCACATAACTGGGCCGGCCGTTGCATAAGTGAAATACATCGAGAAAAGAACGACCGGAGGATTCAGCGAAACCAGAATCAATAACAACGGGATCATCAATAGGTTGCCGAAGCGCACTCGACTACCCAAATTAAAATCCTTGAAGCTCAGGTAGCGAAGATTCGACATCATCGCCAGACCACCCAGCGCCGTGACGGCGAGTCCCACGATGAGCGCGAAGATACCGCCTATGTCGTACTCGATGCTGAGCCATACGACCGCGGCGATTCCGGATGCGGCCGGAGGACTCGGCAGTCCCTGGAAAAAGTGCTTGTCGTCGACTTTCGAACTCGTGTTGAATCGAGCGAGACGAAAAGCGGCCGCTACCGTAAAAAGAAACGCGGCCAGCCAACCGACTCTCTCCCAAAGCGCAGCGTACTCCGGAAAGCGACCCAAACCCCAGGTATAGATGACGACGGCGGGCGCCAAGCCGAAGGAAACCATGTCGGCGAGGCTGTCGAATTCCTTGCCGAAGTCACTCTCCGTACTCGTCATTCGAGCGACTCGCCCGTCCAAACCGTCGAGGAACATGGCGATATAGATAGCCCATGCGGCTCCGAGAAAGTTCCCGTCAATCGCCGCAACGATTGCGTAGAATCCCGCGAACAACGCACCGGTTGTCAGCAGATTCGGTAGCAAATAGATTCCCCGTCGGCGCGATTTGTCAGTTGTCGGGTCCATTATCGCTATTGAAACGAGTTACCCCTGGATCGACCATGCTGCGGGAATTGGCTGGCCGACGCAATGCTTTCTTGAGACACTTGCGCGCATGCGACTCACTGATTTTCCTCTCAGAACCTTCAAAGAAGTCCCTTCAGAAGCCGAAGTCATCAGCCATCAACTGATGCTGCGCGCGGGCTTGATCCGACGACTAGCGTCCGGGCTCTATAACTGGCTGCCACTCGGAATACGGGTGCTTCACAAGGTCGAAGCCATCATCCGCGACGAGATGAACCGAGCAGGCGCGCTCGAAGTCGTGATGCCAGTCGTCCAGCCTGCGGAATTATGGCAGGAATCGGGGCGCTGGGAGGAATACGGGCCGGAGCTGCTTCGTCTGAAAGATCGCCACGACCGCGCGTTTTGCCTTGGCCCAACGCACGAGGAGGTCATTACGGATATCGCACGCAACGAGCTTTCCAGTTACCGGCAGCTTCCGGTCAATTACTACCAGATACAAACGAAATTTCGCGATGAAATAAGACCGCGCTTCGGCGTCATGCGCGCGCGTGAGTTCGTCATGAAGGACGCCTACTCGTTCCATCTTGATGAGGAGTCTCTGCTCGAAGGCTATGCAGCGATGCGCGCGGCCTACGACAACATCTTCAGACGACTGCAGCTGGACTTCAGAATCGTACAGGCAGACCCGGGCGCAATCGGCGGCAACCGTTCTGAAGAATTTCATGTGCTGGCCGAGTCGGGCGAAGACGCGATCGCGTACTGCGAAGCGGACGGCTACTCCGCCAATGTGGAAACCGTTGCCATCGATGCCGGCGACGTTTCTACCGACGCGCCGAAAGCAGAGCTGGAACTCGTAGATACACCTAATGTGCGCACAATCGACGAGCTCAGCAAATTCCTGAACGTGCCGGCCGAGCGTTGCGTGAAAACTCTCGTGGTCGCGGGCGAAGAAGCGCCTGCCGTTGCATTGCTGCTCTGCGGACACCATGAACTCAACCGGATCAAGGCCGAAGCGCTTGCTGGCGTCGCTCGCCCGCTACGAATGTTGCGCGGCTCCGAGATCGAGACTGCTACCGGCTGCGAGCCCGGCTTCATTGGTCCGAAGGACCTCGATATTCCGATCTACGCTGATGCTGCCGCCGCATCGCTCAGCGATTTCGTCTGCGGCGCAAACGCGCCCGACAAACACTACCGGGGCACGAACTGGGAACGCGATCTGCCGCTCCCGAGCTTCGCCGATTTGCGAAATGCCGTAGCCGGAGATCCCAGCCCGGCAGGCGGCGGCGAGCTGGCAATTGCTCGGGGAATTGAAGTCGGTCACATCTTTCAGCTGGGAAGTAAATACAGTGATGCCATGGACGCGCGAGTGCTAGACAAAGACGGCAAAGCTTGCGAAATGCAGATGGGATGCTATGGGATCGGCGTTACACGCGTCGTCGCCGCTGCGATCGAGCAGAACAACGACGAGCGAGGAATTCTCTGGCCCGACGCGATCGCGCCATTTGACGTCGTGCTGATCCCGATCAATCTCGACAAGTCTTATCGGGTGAGAGAAGCCGCGGATAAGCTGTATGAAGAACTCCAGACGGCCGGTCTGGAAGTTCTCTTCGACGACCGCAGTCAGCGACCGGGTGTCAAGTTCGCCGAAGCGGATCTGATCGGGATACCGCATCGATTGGTTATCGCGGAGAAATCCTGGGACGAACGCCAGATCGAATACAAGTCACGCCGCGCGTCGGAAGCCGAGATGATCTCCGTTGAAGATGTCGTGTCCTTCTTGTCGACGAGGCGCGAGCCGTGAGGATCTCGTCCACGACAATCGTAACGCTGTCGCTACTGTGTTCCTGCGTCTGGGCACAAGATCTTCGGTCGCCGGCGGAGTCCGACGTAGACGAAGGACTCCGTGAAATTCTGCTCGATGCGGTAGCGGGCGCGGGCAGTTTTGACGACCGATTCTCCGCCGAGGTTTGGCTTTCGGATATGTCGCAGCGCCTGGCGAGCCAGGTCCCGGATATCGACGAGCGCCTGCACATTCTTCGTACCGTGCATCACGAAGCAACACGAACGGATATCGCACCGGAACTCGTTCTGGCCGTTATCGAAGTCGAGAGCAACTTCGATCGCTATGCGATCTCGTCGAGTAGCGCACTTGGTCTCATGCAAGTCATGCCATTCTGGGTCGAGGAGCTCGGCGGTGAGAGTAAAAGCGATCTGTTCGACGTCCAGTACAACATTCTTCTCGGAACCAGAATTCTGAAGTATTACCTCGATCTGGAAGGTGGCGAGCTGGTACGTGCGTTAGGTCGTTACAACGGCAGCCTCGGCCGCCGCGGCTACGCCGACCGCGTCATCGATGTGCTGCGTAGCAAATGGTTCCGCGCCTGACGGCTAGTCGACGAGAAACTCGGGCCCAACCTGCTCGTCGCATTCCGCGACGGTCACGCCGCTAACCCTTGCGCCCGGAGGACCCGACCAAAGCCACTGGCACATCGTCATAACAGCGTCCGGGGATCCGGCCATGACGACTTCGACGTCGCCACCACTCAGATTCCTGACGCTTCCACGCAGACCGAGCTCGATGGCTTTATTCCTGGTACTGGCGCGATACCAGACACCCTGGACTCGGCCGCTGACGACGCAGCGCACGACTTTATCGCCGCCCGACATAGGGAGAACCTAGTTGCCGTTCGAGTCGATCGCGGCCTGGCTGGCCTGCAACGCGTCTACCGCACTGTCGCGCGCCCGAATCGCGCTCGTTCGCGCGAGTCCGAAAGCGCGAGTTCTGATCTGAGCTTCTGCGTCGCTGAGATAGCGGCGCGCCTCTTCGAGAGGCGTCGGGGCGAGGGATGCCGCGTCCGCGTCTTCGGCCGCGGCGATCGCCTGGCGGGCGTCACTCATCTCCTGTACAGGCGGCGTAGTCGCGCAGCCAATCAGAACGACGGCGGCTGTGATCGCCATGAGGCCGGCCGTGACTCGAGGTTGAATCATTCTTATTCTTAAGGTTCCGAACGAGAGAAACCTAACAGGGGCTTCAGACGGCCGTCAAGCGGCGGCACGCCAACCTGGAAAGCGACCCGCTCGGTTCCTACACTGGGTCGCCGGAAGAATCCGGCCATATCCAGTAACAATGCGATAATTTATTTGTAAAACAAAGACTTCTCTATGAAAGCTACAATTTACCATAATGCAACTTGTTCGAAATCCCGGGCAACGAAAGCGCTACTTGAGGACAACGGCGTCGAACTCGAAGTCGTCGAGTACCTCGAGACTCCGCCGTCGGCGGAAACGCTTGAGTCACTCGCAACCCTGCTCGCGGTGCCTGCGAAATCGCTGGTTCGAACGGGCGAGGCAGCGTTCAAGGAAGCGGGTGTAGATCTCGAATCCGCGACCGACGCTGAAATCTTTGCGCTGTTGGCCAACCACCCGATAGTCCTACAGCGGCCGATCGTTCGTGTCGGCGACGCGGCCCGCATCGGCCGTCCGCCAGAGAGCGTCCTGGAGCTGTTCGAATGACGACGAAGGTCCTCGTGCTGTATTACTCCCTCAAGGGACAAACGGCGGCACTTGCCCGGCACGCGGCGCGCGGTGTCGAGTCCGCCGGCGCGGAAGCCGTTATCCGAACTGTGCCGAAGGTCTCGGCGGCGACCGAGGCCACTGAACCCGCAATCCCGGAACAGGGACCGCCCTATGCCTCGCTCGACGATCTCGAACGCTGCGACGGGCTCCTGCTCGGTAGCCCGACAAGATTCGGCAATATGGCGGCCCCTCTGAAATACTTCCTCGACGGGACAAGCGGACTGTGGCTCAACGGATCGCTAACGGACAAGCCAGCGGGAGTTTTTACATCGACGAGCAGCCTTCACGGTGGTCAGGAATCGACGCTGCTGACGATGGTGTTGCCTCTCATACATCACGGCATGCTCTGGACCGGGATTCCCTACGCCGAGAGCGCTGTTCGCGACACGAGAACGGGCGGCGGTCCGTACGGCGCTTCCCATCTCGCCACTTCCTGGAATGAATCCTTGTCAGATCACGAGAAAGCGCTGGCACAAGCGCTTGGAAAACGCGTCGCCATTCTCGCTCAGCGCCTCAGAGAAACTCGCGCATGACCGACATTGACTGGCGCCCGGGCTTTCGCATTCTGGCCGGCCTGAGCCACGCTTGTCTCATAGTCGCTACCGTAGCGTGGAGCCTGAGTCTGCGAATGCCGGGACCGCTGCCGGCGCTCATGATCGCCCTGCTGCTGATTCCTCTCCTACTGACCATTCGCGGCTTGATTGCGGATCAACGATATACCTACCAATGGCTCAGTCTCGTCCTCGTGATATTCATCGGCGCCAGTACGACTGAAGTCGTGGCTTCGTTGCGCGCAGAGCCTGCAGCTATCGTCGTTATGGTCGCATCTGCGGCGGAACTGTTGAGCGTCTTGATGTTAATCAGGTTCGCTCAGCCAAGGCGTCTCGAATAAAAGGCACCGTCAATTTCCTCTGTGCCGCAAGAGAGGCAACGTCGAGTTCATCCAGCCAGCGACAGATCGCTGACATATCTCGTGTAATGCGCGTCAGCAGGTAACGGGCGGCTGGGTCCGGCAGCTCCAGACCGCGGGATCGCGCGTGCCTCCGCAGCGCCTCCAGTGACTGTTCGTCATCGAGCGGCCGAAGACGATAGACCACCGCGCTTGCGACTCTTGACGCAAGGTCCGGTAGCAGGAAGCCACTGTGAACTGGCGGATTTCGAGCAGCGAAGATCAGCTTCCGGCCGTCAGACCGGATTCTGTTGAACAAATTGAACAACTCTCGTTCCCAGTCATCTTCTCCAGCGATGATGTCGATGTCGTCAAGTGCCAGAAACGTGAGCTCGTCGAGACCGCAGAGCATTTCCGGTCCGCTCGCAGCTGCGAGGCGCAGCGGGATGTACATGGCGCCATCTCTCGCACACGCTGTCGCCGCCTGCAGGAGATGCGTCTTCCCACTTCCCTCCGGGCCGGCAAGCCAGATCGCTGCCGGATCTTTGTTTTCAAGCAGCGACTGCAGCTGAGTCACTGCCTCGGCATTACTGCCGTGGACGAAATTCTCGAAGCGATGATGCCGTCCGACTGCGAGCGGCAGGGGAAGTTGCGCCATTAGCTCAAGCCGCAGTCTCGAAACCGTCTTGCTGACTCCGCCAGGCGCGTTTACTCCAGCCGACTACGTAGTTGAGACCGCTGGTTATACTCGTAAATGTCACGGCAGCGCCGAATGCAATGACGACACCCCGTGGCGGCCACTGCATCGCTGCGGCAGTCAGCGTGAACAGGACGAAACTCAGCTGACAAGCCGTATTGAGCTTACTGATCATCGTGGGCTCCCCATTAACGGGCGCGATCAAAAGCTGGTATGTCGTAGCGCCGCCGACGATCACGATGTCCCGGAGAACGACGATCGCGGTAAGTCCGAGCGGCACCAGCCCCAGGTAGGTCAGCACAAGGAATACGCTCGCAATGAGCAACTTATCTGCCGCGGGATCGAGCAGACCACCGAGCTTCGTACGCCAGTCATACGTCCTGGCGAGGAAACCATCCAGCAAATCCGAAAAGCCCGCGATCGCGATCAGAACCAATGCCAGAAGATAGTCTTCTCGGAGCAAGACGATGACGATCGGGCCGACGAGCACGAGCCTGAAGACGCAGATAGCGTTCGGAATCCAGCTCAATGACACGATAGCTGCTCCTAGCGGACAAACGTAAACGTCACGCGGCTCTCGGTCGGCATCGCGGCAACTTCAGAGTGCGGCGCCAACATCGGACTCAGACCCAGAACTCGTTCGACGACAGCGGAACTTCCTCTTGCGTCGACCCTGAGAGAAAGCACGTCGTCTTCGAAATCTATCTCGGTACCAATGGCATCGAGAATACTCAGGGACTCCAGATAGCGCATCACGCGGCCGTAGTCCTCGAGCGTTTCCACGCCGAGAATCGAAATGATCGTAGATTGCGTCCCGCCGAATGTGCTGAACTCCGACGCGTAAAAATCCGCCAGACGATCGAGCCCGTTCCGCACCGAACCACTCCCTAGGCCGATTCGCTGACCGTCCCTGATGAGCGTCCATTCGACGTCAACGCCGAACGAAGACACTCTCGCTCGCCCGCTTACGACGGAATCCGCACCGTAGCGCGCCGATGCCTGCTCGATCTGAGTACCGAACCCGGCCCAGATATCAACGAAATCGATCGCGCCCATATCCTCGAGATCCATGAGCGGCAATGTTAGCGGTAAACCGCGCTCCTCACTGATCGCGAAAATCTCGTCGCGAAATCTCGCCTTCAGTGCCTGGAACTCCGGACTCTGATCGCCCATTGAATCGGCCGCCGCCAAAACCTCGCGCTCGCCCTGGCCATCGTCGATCGCCAGCCAAAGTACGGTCAACGGCCGCTCGCGACCCCAGATCGGCTGCTCTCGAGAGATTAACGCGGTCTCCACCGCCCTGGCATCGAAGGTCACGAGAAAAGTATCACGATCGATCGTGCCGCTTTGCACGACGAACTGCTCCGCGCTATCGAGCATATCGGCCAACGAAGGCTCCAGCGCCGCGTCCAGCCGCCCAGTTACTCGCGTCAGCACCTGCGTCATTGCGAAGCGGATCTCTTCCTGCCGCGTGCGGACGACTTGCCCTGCCCCCGGCGATAGACTTCTGTTCACGCGAACGCTGTAAAGATCGTCGACGGTCGCCGCAATAGCAGACGACGATCCCGAAAACGAGAGGATTGCGATCCAGAACCAGGAGAAACGCCGAATGCGGGGAAATCGAGTCATCACTGTCCACTGTCGAAAGAGCTGGCTTATTATAGCGGCCTCAGCGCGATTCCCCGTCGCGTCATAAAGGGAAGCATGACAGCCAAGGATCCACTCACTTACAAGGCCGCCGGCGTGGATATCGA
>CAJIBS010000024.1_pt1 | contig 11358 bp, 9 predicted proteins | sample 9199411 | NCBI WGS metagenome assembly CAJIBS01 (sample SAMEA7708312, study PRJEB35096) | sediment metagenome | biome: marine neritic benthic zone biome [ENVO:01000025]; feature: sediment [ENVO:00002007]; material: shallow marine sediment [ENVO:03000034] sea grass bed [ENVO_01000059] ... | reverse complement strand
GCGCGCGTCAGCTGAATGACAGCCGCTTTCGATGTCGAATAGGCCGCGTACCCAGGTGCGGCACCGAGCCCCGCTACGGACGCGATATTCACGATAACCCCGGGTTTCTCCGCCGCGATCAACCGTCGCGCAGCCTCCTGAGAGACGCGCCTTAGACCGTCGAGATTGACAGCCATGGTCGTTGCCCAGTCTTCGTCGGTCTGGTCGACCGCATAGCCAACGCTCGCGATACCTGCGCTGTTCACGACGATGTCGGCGATGCCGGCGACAGCTTCCGCGGAATCGAAGGCCGCGACGACACTCCCCGCGTCGGTGACGTCGAACTCTATCGCGTCGGCCGTCCCACCGGCGACGCGAATCTCCGTGACCAGCGAATCCAGTCGATCCTTACGTCGGGCGAGCGCAACGACATGGGCACCATGAGCTGCCAGCAGTGTCGCCGAGTCGCGCCCTATGCCGCTCGAAGCGCCCGTGACGAACGCGACCTTGCCCGCGAGAGAGAACTCAAGCTTTTTCATCAGCTTCGCCCATAGTTAACTCCTCATTCCTGTATCCGAATGAAACTGCACGACCGATGAGCATGGCTCCGCGAGCGCAGGATTCCTACAATATCGAATCGACTTCCGATTTCCTACGCGCCAGCCAACCGGAGACAGGCAACGTGATCATCGATGTACATACCCACTTCATTCCCGAGCCGGCCATCGAGGCGGCGCGCACGGGCGAGATTATCGACGGGGTTTCTCTCGAATCGGCGGACGGGTCGGACTTCATGGTGCATCCGACGACCAAGATGCGTTACCCCCTGAGACCCGTCTTGTTCGATCGCGCGGCGAAACTCGAGCATATGGATCAAGCCGGAATCGACGTAGGTATTCTGTCGATCATGCCGCCCTGGCTGTTCCACTGGGCCGCGGCGGACGACGCGATCGACTTCTGCCGGACCACGAACGACTGGCTGTCGGAATTCACGGCCGAGTCAGACCGCCTTTTCGGCATGGCGGCCGTACCGCTCCAGGCGCCTGATACAGCAGCCGATGAACTGCGTCGTTGCGCCACGGAACTTGGTCTACGCGGCGTCCATATCGGAACGACCGTCAACGGCGTGCCTCTGGACGACGAACGCTTCTCGCCGTTCTTCGAGGCAGCCGAAGAACTGAACGTGCCGGTCACCCTCCACCCGTGCTACTCCGGCAAACCTTCGACGTTGACCGATTACTTTATGGGCAGCCTCGTCGGCAACCCGCTCGGGACAACGGTCGCGGCCAGCCGGCTGATTCTGTCCGGATTCATGGACCGATACCCGAAACTTCAGATTGTTCTCGTACACGCCGGCGGCTACCTGCCCTACCAGGTCGGTCGCCTCGATCAGGGCTGCGTCGCGAAACCCGAAATGGGCGCTGCCATCGAAAAACGCCCGTCGGAGTATCTGCGCCGCTTCCATTACGACACTCTGACGTTCTCATCGGCTCAACTGAAGCTTCTGATCGAGCTCGTCGGCCACGATCGCGTCCTGCACGGAACCGATCTTCCGGCCAGCATGGGCGACGCCAATTCCGAACGAGTTCTGGACGAAGCCGATCTCACGGCAGAAGCGAGAAGCGCGATTGAATGCCAGAACGCGGTACGTCTGTTTAGACTCGGGTAACGGCAGAATCCATGAAGGCCCGAGTCCGACTCGCCGGCTACCAGGGCGACGCATCCGTACATACGAGAGCGCTGCTCGAGTTAACCCACGATCTCGGCGATGCCGGCTTCGACGCCGTCTTTACGCCCGATATAACGGCGAGCGGCAGCCGCGCTGCGGATCTTCTCTCGTTGACCGAAAACGGCGATCTCGAGATCTGCTATTTCTCCGCCAGCTACCTCGCTCGGCGCGTTCCTGAAATTCGATGGCTCGATACGCCATTCCTGTTTCGGGATCGGGCGTCGGCGCATTCAGTACTTGACGGCGATCTCTGCGCGACGATAAGGACAAAACTCGAAGCCGACAGCGACTTCCGGGTCCTGGGTTGGTGGGACAACGGCTTTCGTCACTTCACCAGCGCAAAACGCGCGATACGATCGCCGGCGGACTGTATCGGTCAGCGAATTCGAACCATGGGCGACGCACCACAACACGAGAGACTGTTCGAAACACTCGGTTTCACGCCGGTGCCCCTCGACGTCCGCGATCTCGTCCCCGCAATCACCGAATCGAGAGTCGATGCGCAGGAGAACCCGTTAACCAATATCTGGAACTTCGGGATCCACAACTACCATCGGTGGATCACGCTTTCGAGCCACCTGTTTGGTGCGAGCTTGCTCTTGTGCAACAAGAATTTTTTTCGCAGTTTACCGGAAGACGAGCATGATGAGGTCGCGAACGCTGCGGCCGCCGCAACGAAAAATCAACGCGAGCTCGCGGCGAGAGATGATGAACTGATCGCAGAAAAACTCGCCGAAGCGGATGTCGAGCTCATCCGCTTATCTAAGGCCGAGCGTGAGAAGTTTGTCGAGCGCGTTCGACCGCTTGTTGAAGAGACGGCGACCCGTTTCCCGGAAGCCGCCCGGCTGCTTCGGCTCTGACGAGATCTCGACAAACTACTCAAATAAACCTTCGAAAGCGGTTACTCGCGTCACGGCAGCGGGTACTATGCCCGGGAATCTTCACTCGGTGCCACCATGCCCAAGTTCTCGATAATTCTGTTATTCGCTACCGCTCTCTCGGGCATCCCCACGATCTCTTCGGCACAGTCATCCGAGCAGCCGAACGTGCTATTCATCGCGATCGACGACCTCAACGACTGGGTAGGCCCGCTCGACGGCCATCCGCAGGCGCGAACGCCGAACATCGACCGGCTGGCTGCTCAGGGTATGCTGTTCACGAACGCACACGCGCCCGGTGTCATCTGCAATACGTCGCGAACGGCGCTCATGACTGGAATCTCTGCGGCATCTGCCGGCGTCTACGGCAACCAGACTGACTGGCGTCGTACTCAACCATTGCGTGGCGTGCCGACAATATCGCGCTATTTCAAGGACAACGGCTACCGATCCTTCGGTGCCGGCAAGCTGTTTCACTCCTCTACCTACAATCTCTGGGCCTATTTCGGTTACAACGACACGACGGCCTGGCACGCTTACTTTCCGTCCGTGGACCGCCAGATTCCGGACGAGATCCGGCCGCACGAGCGACCTCTAAACGGCTCGCCGTTGTCCGTGAATTTCGATTGGGGAACGGTGGTCGCGACCGACGAAGCCATGGGTGACGGCCAGGTCGTGACCTGGTCAGTCGAGCAGATCCTGTTCGACGACGACTCGCCCCGTTTCAACGCCGTCGGTATCTATCGGCCGCACCTGCCCTGGTACCTGCCACAGAAGTACTTCGACATGTACCCACTCGACGAGATTCAACTGCCACCGATCATCGAGGACGATCTCGACGACGTTCCCGAGGCCGCGCTGCGGAACGCATTGCGCGGGAATATGGGTCCGATGGCGCTTCACAATTGGGTCCTGGAGGACGAATCAAAACAGCGGTGGCGCGAAGGTATCCGCGCTTACCTGGCCAGCACAACTTTCGCGGACGCCCAGCTCGGGCGGCTCCTCGATGCGCTCGAGCAAAGCGGGCGCTACGACGACACGATCATCGTTCTGTGGTCCGATCACGGCTTCCATCTCGGCGAGAAAGCGCGATGGCGAAAGGAAACGCTTTGGCGGGAATCGACGCGCGTTCCTTTGATCGTCGCCGCGCCCGGGGTCACGCAGCCAGGGACAAGGACGAACTCCGTCGTGTCGCTGCTCGATCTCTATCCGACGCTCGTCGAGCTCGCCGAACTCGAGATGCCCGATCATCCGGAAGGCGTCAGCCTCGTCCCGTTACTCGAGGATCCGGATGCCGAGTGGGATCATGCCGCGATCACGACCGCAGCTTTTCGCAGCCATTCGGTATCTACCGATCAGTATCGCTATATACGCTACGCCGATGGCTCAGAAGAACTCTACGATATTGCAGCTGACCCGCACGAGTGGCACAACTTGGCGGGAGATCCGGCTTACGCCGACATCAAAGCAGACATCGCAGAGTGGCTGCCGGAACACGACGAGCCTGCCGACCCGGCCGCTGGGCGCAACGAGTAGACGCGCAAAACGATCCGGGCCAGCGCAGTGGCTGGCCCGTCAATGACTTCGTCTCGGCGCGTAGCTAGAAGCCTGCGGCTCCCATAGCTGCACCCATCCCCATACCCATTCCGCCACCCGGCGCTCGTGTGCCGTCGGGATTCATGCGAATGCTCCAGCCGTGATGCTCGTCTCGTGCAAGATGGACTTTGTAGTCCTGGCGCACGGGAATGCAGAACGTCAGCGCATCGTCGCAGGCGAAATACTGCACGCGCAGATCGAGCGTCTGGTTCGGAGAGCCGTCGACTTCGACGAGGAACTCGCGTGGATCCGCATCGGCCGGCTCATCGGGATCGATCGCGACGCCCTCTGCTGGCGTCACGCTGACGCCGTCCGGCGTCGTGATGCGAAACTCAACGGGATCGACTTCGTTATTCCAATGCACGCGGTACAGAGGATCGAGATGGAAGCCGATGTACATAGTTCCCTTGCCGGTCTCGATGAGCTCCGGTGTGCCTTCGGCGCGCAGCTTGGCGTAAAACGGAATACCGGAGTCGTTGACCTGCGGCTCTATAGCCATCGGCATCGCTCCGGCCGGCAGCGGCACTCGCGGGACGACGCCCTTGGCGACCTGTTCTATCGGCGTCTGCTCCGGTAGATCGAGATCCGAGACCAACGTCGGATGATCGACTGCGCCCACGAGCTGCTCCATGTCGAACCGCAGCGCTTGCGGATCGCTCCAACCGCGGCGCGAGACGATTTTGGCATCGCTGTCGAGGATGATCTCGCTGTTCGGTGTCCGACCCATGACGTCATGGAATCGGTTATCCATCGCGTCGGCAAGCCAGCTCACGCTCGTGCCGAGGAAGCGTTTTGCCTCCTCGACATGCATCAGGCGCTCTTCGATATTGAACGGGCTGACGTAGTTGTTGAGCTCGGGATGTGCCAGCGGCTTATAGACGTAGAAGAACTGTACGCCCTTGTCTTCGTAGTCGAGTTTTACCGTCTCCCAACTGGGGACGTTACGAAGATAGGGGGGTCACGTGAGGCAGCCGAGCGTCAGCACCGTATAGGGGCTTTGGCTGGCCAGCTCTCTGATGTTAACGGGATTGCCCTGATCGTCGACGATCGTGACGTCGGGGAACTGTTCGCCCATCTGAGGAGCGACATCGAAACGCGGCATCGGCCGCTCTGCTCCCGGTACGCCCATGCCCTGCTGGGCGAGCGCCGCGCCGGACTGCAACAGCCCCGCCAGCGCGAGTGGTAAAAGAACTCTCTGCCAGGTCATGGTGCTTCTCCGTCAAAGGTTCGGGAAAGAAACCCATCCTACCGTGAAACGTTCGCCGAAGCTCCCAAAAGTAGCGCTCTCATCGGCTCGATAGACATAAGGCCGCATGAAAATTTGTTAACGCCCTGGAAGAAATCCGCAGTCCACTCGGGCACCGGTCTGTAGTACCCTAGCGCCGCGATGACGACTCGCTACCCCCTGAAAACTATCGGCTTTTTTGCTGCTCTCGCCGTCTCCGCTACAGTGAATGCTCAGGCGCCGACATCCAGTGTCGACATACCCGTCATCGACCGACCTCCCGTGCTCGAGGACTTCGCCGGAATGGCGCCGTCCGCGGAAATTCGCGACAAGATGGCCTTCGTCACGGACTTCGTGCAGCGTGTACCGGACGACGGGGAGCCTGCGAGCCAGACAACCGCAGCCTATCTCGCCTACGACGAAAACAATATCTACGCCGTCTTTCTCGCGTTCGATGACCAGCCAGAACTCGTTCGAGCCAATCTCTCGCCGCGTGAGAATGTCCAGGACGACGACACGGTCAGCATCCTGATAGACACCTTCAACGATCAGCGCACTGGGTATGCGTTTCGCTCGACGCCACTCGGCATCCAGTGGGACGGACGCTGGAATGAAGCGGGAGAAGGTGGCGGCGGAAATTTCGACAGCTCCTATCAGGCGGTCTGGTACACGGACGCGGAGCTAACCGAGTCAGGCTACGTCGTCCTGATGACGGTGCCCATTCGGACGTTGCGATTCCCGGAAACCGGTGAGCAGCTCTGGCGCGTCATGCTCGAGCGGCGAATTCCGCGACTCAGCGAGCAGTCTTTCTGGCCGGCCTACTCGAACTCGATCGCGGGGCGCCTGAATCAGGCAGCCAGCCTGACCGGCATTCGCAACGTCCAGCCTGGCCGAAACATTCAGATCATCCCGTTCGCGTTCGTTCGCGACTTCGACGTCCTGGACCCCGGATCAGCGGGCGGCCCGTCGTTCCGCAGCGATACCGAAGACGAGTTCGGTGTCGACGCCAAGTTCGTGCTCAATGACAGCTTCGTGCTGGACGCCACCTACAACCCGGATTTCAGCCAGGTGGAGTCCAATGAGCCTCAGATCACCGTCAACCAGCGCTTCGAAGTCAGATTCGACGAGCTCAGACCCTTTTTCCTCGAGAACGCGGACTTCTTCGAGACCGACAGTACGCTGCTGTTCACACGGCGAATCGTGGACCCGCAAGCCGGTATCCGCCTGACCGGCAAACAGGGCGATTGGGGCGTCGGTACGATGCTCATGAACGACGAGGCTCCGGGACTAGGCCGCGCAGCCGGCGACCCGTTGAGTGGCGAAGCGGCCGACATTCGCGTCGTCCGACTCTTCAGAGAAATTTCGAATCAGTCGCGTGTGGGAATGCTCTACACCGAAAGAGACTTCGGAAATGCCTACAACGACGTCACCAGCGTGGACGGACATATCGTGCTGACGAATAACTGGAGCAGCGACTTCCAGTTCATCGACACCGATACACGGCGGCAAAACGGCGAAACGCTGTCGGGTTACCAAAACAACTTCCGCATCGACCGGCGCGGCCGGGACGTTTCGATGCATATCCATGCTGTCGATACGAGCCCGGGCTTCCGCACCGATCTCGGCTTCCTGAGCAGAAATTACCGCCCCGATACCGCCGGCTATCACGCAAACCTCAGCTATTCCTTCTGGCCCGAATCGTCGGAACTGATCCGTTGGTCGCCACGCATCGCGATGATTCATAACGAGGATCAGAACGGCCTTCGGATCTTCTCGCAGTGGGCGCCGCGCTTTCAATGGGAATGGGACGGCGACACCGAACTCGAGATCGAATACTCGACACAAAAGGAACGGCTGCGTCCGCAGGATTTTGCCGGACTGCCTTTCAATCGGGACTATGAATCCGAAGTCCTGACTGCGTCCTTTGAGACGCAATCCTCGCCGAGGATTGGCTACGGCATCGAGTTTGAAGCCGGTACGGCAATCAACCTCGACCCCGCAAACGGCATGTTCCCCGAATTGGCGGATTATCGCGCCGCGGAACTCGAACTGCTGTGGCGCCCAATCGATCGGCTCCGTGTCGACACGAGCTATTTGCACGCGCAGCTCGACGACCGCACGGGAGCGGGTCGAATCTTCAGCAACGACATCATCCGTTCGCGCTGGAATTACCAGTTCACGAAAGAACTGTCGCTGCGATTTATCTATCAGCAGGAAGAAACCGACGCTGGAATTCTGACTTCGCTCGAAGACGAGAAGAACAGGAACTTCGATCTTCTCGTTCGCTATGTCATTAACCCGTGGTCGGCACTCTACGTAGGTTACAACAGCAACTCGAGTAACTTCGATATCGTCGAGACGGAAGATGGCGACACGGAGCTCATCTCGACGAACGGCCTGCGTCAGGACGGCGAGCAATTCTTTATCAAGTTCTCTTATCTCTTACAGCCGTAGCTTCGGCTCTCACTAGCTCTCTTGCGGCGGAAGCGACGAAGCTGATATACAGATAGGATGCGAGCGCCCCGCGAGGGGCATAGCGACTACAGGGATCATCAATCATGCGAGTACTCGTCATCGAGGACGACGCGACCGTCGCCAGCTTTCTGACGCGAAGGCTCGCTGACGACGGCCATCAGGTCGACCACGCCGCCGACGGCCAATCGGGCCTCGATCTCGCAGCGGCGGAAAGTTACGACGTGATGATCATCGACAGGATGCTGCCCCGCGTCGACGGGCTCTCGGTCGTCAAGACTGTCAGGGACGATGGCAATCAGACTCCGGTACTGATCCTGAGCGCACTCGGCGAGGTCGACGATAAAGTTCACGGCCTAAAAGCGGGCGGTGACGATTATCTCGTGAAGCCGTTCGCTTATTCCGAACTCATGGCACGAGTCGAATCACTGGTTCGGCGATTCAACTCGCAGGAAGAGAAAACTCACCTGGAAGTCGACGGCTTGAAGATGGACCTGCTGTCGAGAGAAGTGACTCGCGACGGACAGAAAATCGACCTCAAACCACGAGAATTCCTGCTACTGGAATGCCTGATGCGACACGCGGGCCAGGTTTTGACGCGGACCATGCTTCTGGAAGCCGTCTGGGATTATCATTTCGACCCGCAGACGAATGTCATCGACGTGCACATCAGCCGGTTGCGCCAAAAAGTAGACCGCTCATTCGACGAAGCTCTGATTCATACCATTCGGGGATCAGGATATGTTCTCAGGCCGCCTGCATAACATATGGCATAGCGCCACCTTCCGCCTGGGTATCCGTTTCATGGCGTTGTTCGCCGTGTCGTTTCTTATCGTCGGCGCTCTCATCTACTGGCAGACCGAGACGCTGATGGAGCGCGAACTCCGCGGGCTCATCGACGCGGAAATCGCAGAGATGCAGGATTTCTACAATCGCTTTGGAGCGGATCGGGTCGCGTCCGAAATCGAAGAGCGGCTGGTCGAGGATCCATTCTGGGTCAGCTTCATGCTCGACAGCGAGTGTCGACCGATCGCTGGAAATTCGGAATGGATGGGGCGAGGGCACCGGCCTTTCGATCTTTGCCAGAACGTTGACGACGAAGGCTGGGTGTTCTTCGAGGTCGACGTCGAGCAGATCCAGGCAGGGTCGTCGGGATCGGCTTACGACGATGACATCTTCGGCAGACTGATACCGATGTCGGAGGAGCACGACATCATCGTCGGGCGTATGGCCGGGAACCTCGAGGACGCCCTGAACATCATGTTCGATGCGCTGATGTACGGGCTGCTCGTAACGCTCGGACTCGCCTTTATCGGCAGCGTCACGATGGCACGCAGCGTCACCAATCGCCTGGAGACCATGAACCGGATCTCGAGACAGATTCGTCGAGGCGATCTGTCGCGACGAATGCCGTCGTCGAAAGGCGGCGATGAGTTCGACAGGCTCGGCGGTAATCTGAACGAAATGCTCGATCAGATCGAAACATTGATGGTCGGCGTTCGCGACGTATCGAACGCGATCGCACACGATCTTCGGACGCCTCTTACGCGCTTGCGAAATCATCTCGAGCAACTTCAGGAAGATGCCTCTGACCCCGAGATGCGCGGCAAGATCGAAGCAACGCTCGGCGAAGCCGATTCGCTGCTCCAGACCTTCAGCTCACTGCTTCGAATCGCTCAAATCGAGGCAGGTAATCGACGTCGCGAGTTCGGCGTAGTCGAGCTAAACGATCTTATCGATGACGTCGTTGAGCTCTACGAACCTCTGGCCGCCGAGAAGAACGTCCATCTGACCGCCGCGACTAAAGGCAACATCAATGCATCTGGAGACCGCGACCTGCTATTTCAGGCGATCTCCAACATCGTCGACAACGCAATCAAATACACGCCGCCGGACGGCTCTGTTGCGATTGAACTGGAGTCGACGCCAACAGGCGTTCGAATCGATGTCGTGGATTCAGGGTCTGGGATCCCCGAATCTGAGAAAGAGCGGGTTTTTGAACGGTTTTATCGCCTGGAGAAACATCGCGGTTCTTTCGGCAGTGGACTTGGATTGAGCCTGGTCTCCGCCGTGGTCAGCCTGCACGGCGGCACGATTTCGTTGCTCAACGGCGACCCGGGCCTGCGCGTACGGATGCAGCTGCCGATGACTTAAGGCTCTACGCCACCCGGCTCGGCGATCTCGAAATGAACGCCGTCGGGCCCCTCGAAGAACATCAATAGTGTCGTGCCTCCGGACCTGTTCGGACGAATCTCGTAGGGTTCATAGCCGCTTGCGCGCACCCGCGAGACGACGGCATCCATATCCTCAACGGAGAATCCCAGGTGATCGAGCGAGCGGCCACGGCTCGGTGCTATCCCGATTCCCGCTATATCGAGCGGCTCGGAGATATAAACCCAAATCCCGTCGTACTGAATCGTATCGAGCTCATCGCCACCGCGTGCAGGATCGAAGTCACCACCGAAGACCTGCAGGAACCAGTCGCGCAGTGCGGCTGGCTGTTCCGTCACCAGGTGAATATGTTGGATGCCCCGAAAATCCGGGCTCTCCAGTAACTCGATACGCGTACCCCAAGGATCTTCGATCATCGCTATCGCGGTCGTTACAACACCGGGAGTCGGTGCGGCGATCATTTGTGCGCCCATTACTTGGGCGCGCTCGAGAGTCGTCGCGACATTCGGAACCGCGAATCCAAAGTGGTCGATGACGCCACCGCGGCTCGGCGCCGCGCTTCCGTCATCGAGCATTGTCGCTATCGCGCCGTGTGCCTGGCCAACTGAGCCCATGCCAGGGGTTGACGGTCGCAGCACGCCGCCCAGCAACGTCTGGTACCACTCGGCTGCCGCCGCAGCATCCGGTGCCCGCAGATGAATGTGCGTGAACGACTGTGCACCTGCCGTGGCAGGAACCAGTACCGCGGTCAGGACCGCGGGCAGGATGTTTGTCAGTCTCAGCGGCATACGCACTCTCCTTCCGAGCGGTTCAACATAGCATTAGGGATAACGTAGCCCCAAGTGGTCAATTGATGAGCCCTCAAACCGGCACCGAGCGCACGAGCCCCGGATAGTAGTAGCCGAGAGTCGTGATTCTCGCGACGTAGTGAACATAGAGCGCTGCCCAGAGTCCGTGATTTCCCAGAGGCCGGAGCAACCACCACGCGAGTAAGAATATCGCCGTCGACATCAGCATCGCGTTGCGCATATCGACGGTTCTCGTCGCGCCGATGAATATTCCATCGAGCTGGAAGGCCCAGACGCCAAGCAGCGGCGCACATGCCGCCCACAGCAAATAGGTTCGCGCGGTAGTTCGAGCGTCCGCATCGACCGTTAGAACGTCAATGAACAGAGGCCCCAGCGCGACGAACACGACCGAGGCGATGACAGCAACGCCGGCAGCCCACTGAGTCGTAATCCGCGCAGCAAGCTTCAGTCCGGCACGATGCGCCGCACCGAGCGCTCGGCCAACGAGCGCTTCCGCCG
>CAJIBS010000288.1_pt1 | contig 11448 bp, 9 predicted proteins | sample 9199411 | NCBI WGS metagenome assembly CAJIBS01 (sample SAMEA7708312, study PRJEB35096) | sediment metagenome | biome: marine neritic benthic zone biome [ENVO:01000025]; feature: sediment [ENVO:00002007]; material: shallow marine sediment [ENVO:03000034] sea grass bed [ENVO_01000059] ... | reverse complement strand
TGGTGACTGATGCCATTCTCGCAGGGCGAAAAGATCATCCCGCTCGGGCAGTGATAGTGGAGCGGACGGGCATCGTGGCCAGCGAGAGAAAGTATCGGCATAGCGGCGATGTTGAGGGCGTCGGCCGCTGTCGAGATTGCGGTGCGCACCGTTTCGGGAAACTCTAGTGAATCGTCCGACGCGATCTCATTGACGTCGACCGAACACGGCCCGCGGTGATCCTCGCAAATTGAGGTAACCGAATCTCCAGTCTGTTTGAGCACGTCGCTGTCGGGATGGCGAAGATCGATAGAGAAAAGAACGCTGGACGGCACGACCGAGGGTGCATTGGGCGAGACGTCGAATAGACCGATCGTGAACTTCAGATCGTCGATGCCAAACGCCTGGCGCAGCGCGCTGACTATCGCGGTTGCGGCAAACAGTGCGTCTTTTCGCTCCGCCATCGGCAATGTCCCCGCATGGCCCTCGTCGCCATTCACGCGTACGCGAAACCGTCTGGACCCCTGGATTCCGGTGACGACACCTACAGGCACGCCGGCTCGTTCCAGGTTCGGCGCCTGTTCGATATGCGCCTCGATATAAGTCGCGACCGGAAAACCCAGTGGACGAGACGGCAGGTCGGGGAACTCGGCGATGGTCGCAGCCAGGGCATCTTCGGTCGTGACGCCGTCAGAATCCGTCACGCCAAGAATTTCATCCATATCCCTTCGTTTGGCGAATGCTTCCGATCCCATCATTCCGGGTGAAAAGCGCGAACCTTCTTCGTTCAGCCACGCAACGATCTCGATGGATCGATCGAGATCGACGTTAGCTTCACGTATCGCCTGGACGGCCTCGAAGCCGGCGACGACGCCGAAAGCACCGTCGAACTTGCCGCCCGTTGGTTGGCTGTCGATGTGCGATCCGGTTACGATCGGCGGAAGCTCGTGATCCGCGCCTTTCAGGCGAAAGAAGAGATTGCTGATGTCGTCCGTGAAAACTTCGAGATCCAGCTCACGCGCCCAGGAGATCAATAGATGCCGAGCGGCAATCTCCTCATCGGTTAACGCCAGACGACAGACGCCTCCCGCGGGCGTCGCGCCGATACGCGCGAGCTCCATCAATCGATTCCACAATCGATCTTCGTCGACGCAGGCCGCGAGTCGGGTTATTGAATCGTCATTCGACAAGGGTCACTCACCTCGTTTTCATGATTTCCGATGGCTCCGATCGCGGGTCCCGCGGAAGCCAGCGACCCTGCTCGGCCGCGTCGAGGAATAGACCGACACGGTCGTTGAATAAATCGGGCTCTTCGAGATTCAAGGCGTGCCCGGTCTTCGGCATTACGACAAGACCGCTCGCGGGAATCACGCGCTTGAGAAACATGCCGGGATTCAGGCAGTGATCGTCCTCGTCGCCCACGACGATCAGCGTCGGGACCGTAAGCGCGCGTAAAGAATCTTCGAGATCGTACAGGGATGGCCGTCCTGCCTGCACGCCTCGCATCGTATTCGCGCTTCCCGTTGTGGAGTGCTCGCCGAGCATCGCTCGAAATGTCTCCCAGCCTTCGGGGTCCTTGAGCAGAAAGGGGATTCTCGACGCGGCCATGGCGTAGGTATGGGAATAAGCTTCGGCGCCGACGGTCTCGAAATCGTCGGCAACTTGTCTCGAGAGATCGCGAAAGAACTGTTCGTGCTCCTTTTCAGCGCCGTATCCCGCGCTTGCCGCTACCAGCGAGAGGGCGCGGTTCGGGTACGTCATCCCGAAGTGCAACGTGGCGAAGCCTCCCATCGACAGACCAACGATGTGAGCGCGCTCGATGCTGAGATGGTCCATAACGTCGCGTATGTCATCGACGGCGCGTGATTGCGAGTAGCTGGCAACGTCCTCGGGTACATCAGATGGTGGATAACCGCGCGCATTGAAAGTCACGCATCGATATCGACTCGAAAAATTCGCGACCTGGGGCGCCCAGCTGCGTTGATCTCCGCCGAACTCATGGACGAAGACGATGGGCGTGCCGGATCCCGTCTCCTCGACGTGAAGCTTTACTCCATCAGTTGCAGTAGCAAACGTCATCTTCCCGCTCAATCAGATGATTGAATCTCTGGATGAGATCCCGCCGTCAACCGTGAAGATTGTCCCCGTCGTATACCCGGAGAGATCCGAAGCGAGGAATACGATAAGGCTGGTGATTTCGTGGACGTGGGCGGGACGATTCCTCGGGTAGCGCTCCAGCAGTTCTTCGAAACGGCTTTCATCGCCGAGCACCTCCGCAGCGCGCTTCTTGAGCATGGAATAAATGCGGCCCGTGTCGACAGGCCCCGGGTTCACGCCTACGACTCGAATGTTGTCGTCGAGGCTGTGGCCACCGAGTGCGCGGGTAAACGCCATCAAGCTGGCGTTTCCGGACGTGCCTGCGATATATCTTGGATCGAAAACTTCGCCGCTGTTGCCGATGTTGTTGATGATGACGCCGGAGCCCGCCTGCTTCATCCGGTCGTAGAAGATCCGGCACAGATCGACGTAAGCCATGACTTTGAGCTCCCAGCCATCGCGCCACGCTTTGCCGTCAATTTCGTGCAATCGGCCGCTCGGTATCGCTCCGGCGTTGTTTACGAGTATGTCGATGTCGCCCGCGGCATCCGCAAGGCGTTCGCAAGCGCCCGTTTCCGTCAGGTCGAGAGGGTGCAGGGTAACGTCGACCTCGTATTGATCCTGAACGGCCTTCTTCGCTCTCTCGAGTCTCTCTTCGTTTCTCGCGGTCAGATGCAGATGCACGCCTTCTTCGGCGAACACCTTCGCGAGTCCTTCCCCGATCCCTTGCGATGCGCCCGTTATCAGCGCAGTTCGACCCGTTAGCTCCAGATTCATCGATTTCGTCTATCCAACCTGATTAGAAAAGTGCCACGTCAGCGTCAATGCCGCGCGCGGCATCGACGGCCGCCGGAAGATGCGCGCACAGCGCTTCGACCCATTCGCGTGGCGTGCTTACCGAGACCTTCACGAATCGATCGCCGAAAGTCTGCGTATGGTATGCGCCCTGCCTGATCATGACATTGTGTTTCGCCAGTTCGACGCAGAGTGCTTCGGGCGCGACGTCGGCTTCCGTCGTCTCGATAATGAGAAAGTTACCGTTCGATGGCGACACCGGTATACGAAGTCCCGGAATCGAATTCACCGCTTCGACAACCAGCGAGTGATTCTCCCGCGTCGTTTCGAGCACTTTAGGGAACCATTCCGACTTTGCCTTGAGGCCGGCGATCGCTCCTCTCTGCGCGACGAGATTAGAGCCGAGATTGTTCGGCGGCGCTTTGGCGATCTCTTCGATGATTTCCGGCGCAGCGATCAGCGACCCTATTCTTAATCCGGCGAAGCCCAACCACTTGGAGAAGCTCCACGTGGTGATCGTGCGTTCCGGGTAGAACTTCGCAGCCAGATGATGATCGTAAGCGAAGTCGCGATAGGTGCAGTCGTGGATCAAATAGGCGTTGATGGATCGCGCGACATCCGTAATTGCCTCGATCTCGTCCGCCGTGCAACAGCTACCGAGGGGATTGTTCGGGTCGACGAGATAGATGATCTTCGTCTTGTCTGTGACTTTCGATCGCAGTCGTTCGGGGTCGAGACGATAGTCGTACTCGTCGCCGTAGATGGGAATCTGCACGACGGTCGCGCCATTTGCGCTAGCGAAGCGCATTGGCCAGGACCAGGTTGGGTCTGTCGTCACGAATTCGTCGCCGGGACCCGAAAGCGTGTGGCAAAGGTGGTAGAGACCCGAGATGGCGCCGTCCGTGACGAAGGCCGACAGACCGTCGAGTCCGAGGTCGGCGATGATGAGCTTGCGCAGATCCTCCAATCCCGCCGGTGGCGCGTACACGTGGAATTCTTCGTTCTGGATCGATCCGATCAGCGCGTTTTTCACGCTCTCGTCAACAGCTACGTGATTGGTGTTCTGGCCGAGCCACATGAGGTCGGCGTTATTGACCAGACTGTCGAAGTGCTGGTTTCGCCGCTCGAAATCTCGCATACAACGCTCGCTCTTGTGTGTTCACGCGCGGTGTCAGTGCGTGAGTGCCTGGTCTTTGTTCTTCGCACAACAGGATATCGCTGTACGTTGGTATTGCGTATCATATATTTTTTCGCGTTAAGAATGATCATAGTCGCGTTCTCTGGATGGCCTCTTCTTTGAAACTCTCCTGTGCAAAGTTGCGTAGCGGCGCGATTGTCGTCGCGTGTCTCGCTCTTCTATCCGCGTGTGGCAATGACGTGGAGGAGAGTTTCCCGAGTGAGCCAATCACGTTCGTGGTCAACTGGCCGGCGGGTGGTGGACAGGATCGAGCGGGTCGGTTGATAGCGGAGTATCTGCGACAACGCCTCGACGCGCCCATCGCTGTCGTCAATGTCTCAGGCGCGGGCGGTGCTACGGGCGTGCGTCAGGTCGCGGAGTCTTCAGCGGACGGATATACCGTCGGCATTGTGGGCGCGAGTCTGGTCGCTAGCCAGTACATCAACCCGAACGCTAACGCGGTCGACGAGATTGATCTGATCGCGTTCGTCGGGCCTGATCCTGCAGCACTCGAAGTTCGCGCCGATACCGGAATCGAAACGCTGGAGGAGTATCTCGAGTTCGCGCGGACGAATCCCGCCTCCCTGAAGAACGGGAATGACGCCCCTGGCGGTGTATCGCATATTGCCGCGACGTTGTTCGAGCTCGAGAGCGCAATTGATCTGACGCTCGTTCCCTACAGGGGTTATGCGCCGACGGTCGCTGCAATTCTCTCCGGCGAGATTCAGTCTGCGACGCTTCCTGTGCATCAATTGATCGATCAACATGAATCAGGCGATGTGCGCATTCTCGGTGTCATGGCGGAGGAGCGACATTTCATGGCGCCCGACGTGCCGACGTTCAGAGAGCAAGGCGTCGATCTCGTCGCGGGTGACTGGCGTGCGATCTACCTTCCTAATGGGGTTCCTGAGGATCGTCGAGCTTATCTGGAAGCCGCGTTTCTCGATACGCTCAATGATCCGGCTTTTCAGGCCGCCGCAGAACGGTTGAGTTTCGCCATTACACCGATGAACGCGGAGGAGACGACGGCCTTCGTCACCGAGTTCGACGGTCTGTTGTATCCCGTTCTTCTCGAAGCCGACCTCGTCAAAGCTCGTCACAAGTAGTTCAGCGATGCGTCCTGGCCCGTTGCGCGATTCACGGAATCAGATCGCTGCGGGTGTCTACCTGGGCATCTGGAGCCTCGTCGGTTGGTGGTCGTTTGCGCGTACGCCGGCATTGTGGTCAGGCGACTATGGAGCCGACCCCGGACCCGGGCTGTTACCCATGCTCGTGCTGGCGATACTCTCTGCGGGCTCGATGCTCCTCGTCGCGGCAGGCGTTCGTCACTCGATCGTTGCGAGTACAGCTAAAGAGTACTGGCGGGAAGTATCACGCGGATCGATGCGTCCGGCGATTCTTGTACTCACTTTATTGATCTTCGTCTCCGCGATTGGTGTCCTCGGTTTCGCCATCTCGACAATCTTTTTCTGCTTCGCGTGGATGTTTGTTCTCGGTTATGCCGTCTCTGGTAAAAAGGCGGCGGTGCTTCAGGCTGCGATTGGGACTGGAGTCGGCGTCACTCTCGTGTACGTAGTCTTCGTCTATCTGATTGGCGTGCCGTTGTAGGCGCACTGCCGAACGTTCGAAATCGTGATTTCAGATTTTTTCGCAGTCGCATCAACGGTCGTTTTCGATCCCTACTTGCTTGGCATGAGTGCGCTCGGCGTCGTGCTCGGCATCATGATGGGCTGTCTTCCGGGTATCAGTTCGACAATGGCTCTCGCAATACTGCTGCCGGCAACCTACGCGATGAGCCCGGTCGCGGCGATGATGTTTCTGATGGCGGTTTTTTCGGCAAGCGTATTCGGAGGCTCGATCTCGGCGATTCTGATCAATATCCCAGGTACCCCGGGCGCGATCGTGACGCAGCTGGAGGGATACGCGATGACGCGCCAGGGTCGGGAGGGCGAGGCGCTTACGTATTCTCTGTTCTCGTCGACGATCGGCGGCCTGATTGGCCTGATGATTCTCATGCTGGTCGCTCCACTGATCGCCAGTGCCGCGATGCAATTCCGGAGCCCCGAGTTCGCAATGGCGACGGTCTTCGGCCTGACGATGCTCGCTTATTCAACGCCCGGCTCGACGTTTCGCGGGGTCCTGAGCGGTGCGATCGGGCTTTTATGCGGTCTCGTCGGCTTCGACGTCGTGACAGATGTCTCGCGTTTCGATTTCGGCGCGTCCGGCCTGCAGTCCGGAATCGAACTCGTGCCGTTGACGGTTGGTTTGTTCGGACTCGCCGAGGTGATGCGCGGGATCGAGAACCACGCAATTTTGCAACCAGGCGCCGTGCCCACTTCCGTCAAGCTGTCGCCTTCATTCGACAGCCTCAAGCGTCTCTGGAAATCGATTCTTCGCGGCTCGGCCCTCGGCGCGATTGTCGGGGCAATCCCTGCCGCAGGGTCCGCGATCGCGGTTGCGGTGTCCTATGCCCAGGAGCAGCGGCTCTCTGGGAAGCCCGATGAGTTCGGCAAGGGTGTCCCCGAAGGATTGGCCGGCCCGGAGGCAGCGAACAATGCCTGCGTCGGTGGCGCGCTCGTGCCGATGATGACTCTCGGTATCCCCGGCGACACGATGACGGCCGTCCTGATGGGCGCGCTGCTGATACACGGGCTGCGCCCGGGACCGTTCATGTTCGCCGAGCGACCCGACTTCGTTGCGGGCGTCTACGTCGCGTTGTTTTTCGCTCTCTTGCTGACCGTGATCTTCGGGTTCTTCCTCATCAGATTTTTCGTGCGCCTCATGCGTACTCCCAGCCACATATTGCTGGTCATGATCGCGATACTCTGCGTCGTGGGGTCGTTCGCCATTCGCAATAACGTCGCCGACGTCTACGTCATGATCTCCTTCGGCGTTATCGGCTACGTCATGACGAAGCTCGATATTCCCGTCGCGCCTCTGGCGTTCGGATTGATACTCGGACCGATCCTCGAAGAGAACCTGCGGCGTTCGCTGATCATTTCGGACGGTTCCTGGTCGGTATTCGTCGATCGGCCGATAGCGCTCGTCATGCTGTTATTGTCTGTGGCTGCGTTATCCTATCCACTGCTGTCCGAGCTGAAGAGCCGGTTCAGTGACGCGAGAGGATAACAACTCGAATCGCGCCAACGGGACGCAATCTTCGGCTAGCCAACGAATCGATCGATCCTGGAGGGGTAGGGTCATGCTAAAAAAACAAATAGAAATAACAGTTTACTCTGCATTCTTGACATTAGTTCTCGCCGCCTGTCAGCCGTCTGCCGACACCGACTCGGCATCCGGCCCGCGTCTTATTCCGACCTTCACGGCCGACGAGAATTGGCCGTCGGTTCCGGAGCAATGGCTGCTCGGCGACGTCTCGAGCATCGCGATCGATGCCAGCGACAACGCCTGGCTGCTGCACCGCCCCAAGGTGCGCCAGGGAGAGATGTTCCGGAGAACGGCGCCGCCCGTCATCGGTTTCGATGCGGACGGCAACTATCTGAACGCCTGGGGCGGCCCGGGAGAGGGCTACGACTGGCCGCAGCGCGAACACGGCCTGCACATCGATAACGAAGGTTACTTCTGGCTCGGCGGAAACTATTGCCCGGCACGGAACCTGCTTCGGCACGAGCCCGTTTACGACGACGCATTGCTGAAGTTCACGAGCGAAGGCGAGTTAGATATGCAAAAAGGACATGCGAGTGGAAGCACGGGTAACGCCGACACTGACAACGTTCACGAGCCGGCAGACGCTTTCGTGCACCCGCCGACCAACGAAATCTTCGTCGCGGACGGCTACGGCAATCACCGCGTCGCAGTCTTCGATGCGACGACCGGAGAGTTCAAACGACTCTGGGGTGCGTTCGGCAACGAACCTGTCGACAAGGACGATTGCCCGAACATCGCTCTGAACGAAGTTCCACCGGGACCCGGCCCCGATCAGCTCAGCGTCGTCCACGCGCTGCGCGTATCCAATGATGGCAACGTCTACGTCGCTGACCGCGAGAACCGTCGCGTGCAGATCTTCACACTCGAAGGCGAATTCATCGACCAGATCATCTGGCACGATGAGCGGTTCGCACGCAACGTCGCGCTGTCGCACGATCCCGAGCAGCAGTTCCTTTACGTCGGCGGAGGTAACGGAATCTTCGTTTACGATCGCAGCACGCTGGAGCTTCTGACTCGCATCGAGGGCGACGACATCGTCGGTTCGGGGCATCACATTGCGACCGATTCGCAGGGCAACCTCTATATCGCCGCGACGGGCGCCGGGTACCAGCGGCTGCTGTTCACCGGACTCGTCGAAGCCGAGTAGGGGAGGTGGCCCGATACCGCCGGGAAGGAGCCTTCCGCGTACCGGGCTAAAGCGCTATGCTCTGGCTAACTATCCGAATCAAAAAAAGAATTTCGGGGGAACTATGAATAAAACAAACCGCTTTCTCAGCATCGCTTTCGTTCCGGCGCTTTTCGCGCTAGCCGCCTGTGCGCCAGAGGAATCGGATGCACCTGTAGCCGTCGCACCCGAGCCGGCTCCGGCGCCGGCCGCCGCGCCGATGGCTGCCCCCGAGCCGTCGGTACTGGCCGACGATATCGCCGACCGACTCGCCGAACGCTCGGCGCCGCGCGTTGGCGGTGGGGCAAGCGCGCCGAGTTTCGTTGTCGACCCAAGCTGGCCGAAGCCGTTACCGAATAACTGGCGTATCGGTCAGGTGGGTGGCCTGGCGGTCGATTCGAACGACAACATCTGGGTCTATCATCGCCCGCGATCCTTGAGTTCCAGCGCATCGTCAGCCCTTGGCGTGGCTGGCGTAAATGACGAGGGCGTGGAAGTCGACGGCCTCGGCAATCCGCGGCGATTTGGCGGACAGGCATCCGGATGCTGTGTGCCAGCGCCGTCTGTGCTCAAGTTCGACAGAGAAGGTACTCTGCTCGACGCCTGGGGCGGACCGCAGGATCCGGGTTTCCTCGAGAACAACTGCCGCGAAGAAGACGGTTGTTACTGGCCAGGCCGAGAGCACGGGCTCTATGTCGACCACAACGACTTCGTCTACATCTCCGGCAACGGCACGAACTTCACCGGTCAGTTCCCCTGGGCAGCGACCTATGGAGACGATTCTCACATCCTGAAATTCACGGCCGAAGGCGAGTTCGTGTGGCAGATGGGTTTCGCGGGCCAGGAAGGACCTGATAGCGAGAATATCGATCAGGGCCCGAACGGCACGCCTCAGCCTTATCTCGTCGCCGACTTCACCGTCGACGAATCGACGAATCGGCTGTACGTCGCGGACGGCTACGGTAACCGCCGTATTCTGATTGCCGACGCCGAGACCGGACTCTACGTCGGCCACTTTGGCGCCTACGGGCAGAATCCGGTCGACGATCCTGAAGGCACTGAAGTCGATCCTTACGACGCAGGCCCGTGGATCAGCGACTACCAGTCCGGAAACACGACGCCGATGTTCTTCCGCAGCCCGCTACATTGCGCGATCGTCAGCGACGACGGCTTCCTCTATGCCTGCGACCGCGGCAATAACCGAGTCCAGGTCTTCAATGTGACGGAAATCGGCGGCGAGTGCGCGAACCCCGATGCGGAAGAAGGTCAATGCGGCTTCGTTCGCGAGGCCCTGATTGCTCCCGAGGCCTACTCGAACGGCACCGCGGTGACAGCGGCGTTCTCGACAGATCCCGAGCAGTCCTGCCTGTACGTGGGCGATCTTGCGAACGGAACGTTCTACATCGTCAATCGCGAGAACATGACGGAACTCGACCGAATTGGTCGGGCGGGTCGTCAGGTCGGTGAATTCCACTGGATCCACGCAATCGCGGTCGATTCCGACGGCAACATGTATACCGGCGAGGTCGATACGGGTCAGCGAATTCAGAAGTTCCAGCGTTATGGCGAGTCTGGCTGCAGCGGCGAGGGAGCCACTGAGATTGGCCTGTATAGCGCCAATCGTTAGGGGAAGCAGGCCAGTGCGGATGCCGACTGTAGCGGGATTCTGCGGTGCGATTAGCGTCGCGCTGCTCGCGCCCGCGGCTCTCTCTCACCACTCGAGCATCGGAATCTACGACGAGGAGCATCCCGTCGAGATCGAGGGCGTCGTCACCGCTGTCCGTTGGAGAAACCCTCATCCGGCTTTTACGATCGCGGTGACCGACGAGTCGGGTCAGACCGTAGACTGGGAGATCGAAACGGGCTCGATCAGTACGTTGCGCCTGCGCGGGGTTGATCGCGACTTCATTCAGGTGGGGGACCGCGTGCGAATGGCGGGCCAGTCGTCGCTGCGCGGTCTGCCCGAGATGTTCGCCGAGAACCTGCTGCTGGACGACGGCCGCGAAGTATTGCTGCGAGCCGTCTCGAAACCGTATTGGCCGGCCGGGCTCAGCGGAAATATCTACGAGCGCTCCGTAAATGAGGACCTGGACGCTGAGGGCCGCCAATCGGCGCACGGTATCTTTCGTATCTGGACGCCTATCTTCGACGATCCCGAGGCGTATCCGCTGTACGGTCACGGCGTCGGCCCGTTGACGGAAGCAGGCCAGGCGCTGAAAGATCAGTGGGACCCGCGCCAGAGCGATTACATGCAGTGTCGGCCCAAGGCGATGCCTTACATCATGGCATCGGCTTATCCGGTTCAGTTCATAGCGCAGGGCGACGACATCTTGCTCAAGGTCGAGGAGTTCGATACCGAGCGCATCGTGCACATGAACGAGCCGCGTACTTCGTTGCCAGAAGAATACTCTCGGCTAGGTTACGCGCGCGGGCGCTGGGACGGAGCGGCACTCGTCGTCGAGACTGAGAGAATCGAGGCGTCGGTACTCTATACCGACGGAACGCCGACAAGCCGTGAGATAAGCCTCGTCGAGCGATTTGAGATGAACGATGCTGAAGACCGCCTTTACTACACGTTAACGGTCAACGATCCGGCGTCTTTTGCCGAGGAACTCGAGTTTACGCGTTATTGGGTATGGCAACCTGATATAAGATTGCAGCCCTATGACTGCGGAAATCTTCAAAACTGAGCTTCTCAAGCTTCTAGCGTTCGTTAGTTTCGTATTCTCCGGGATCGTACAGGCGGACGATATCGCGATCGTCAACGCGCGAATCGTGACAATGGACGACGCGAATCCCATGGCCTCCACGCTCATCATGAGCGGCAATCGCATCGTAGCTGTCGACGATCGGGACGCTGGAGAAATCACCGACGACGCTATTACGGTGATCGACGCGCGGGACGCGGTCGTGATCCCAGGCATCATCGATCAGCATCTGCACTGGAACCGCAGTGCTATTACCTGGGGCTACGCACTGCACGATGCGGAGAATGCATTCTCGCTCGCGGCCCTCGAAGTGGCCTTAAAGGCGCGCGCGGAAGAGGTTCCGGCTGGCGAATGGATCG
>CAJIBS010000012.1_pt1 | contig 11586 bp, 11 predicted proteins | sample 9199411 | NCBI WGS metagenome assembly CAJIBS01 (sample SAMEA7708312, study PRJEB35096) | sediment metagenome | biome: marine neritic benthic zone biome [ENVO:01000025]; feature: sediment [ENVO:00002007]; material: shallow marine sediment [ENVO:03000034] sea grass bed [ENVO_01000059] ... | reverse complement strand
GGAGAAAGACCGAGATCGTCCAGCGCCTGCATCGTGTCGGAATGGGTCTTTCCAGACGTCACGATTCCGTATCGAGGCTGCGGCCCATCGATGATCGTGCGATCGAGATTGTTCGCTCGAGCGAATGCCTGAGCCGCACCCAGCTTATAACGGTGGAGCCTCGCTTCCTGTTCAAGTGGCGGATCCGGCCAACGAATACTGAGCCCATCCGTCGGCATCTCGAAGGACGGCTCGACGAGTGCAAAGCTCTCATGGTCGAAGTTGATGGTCTGAGATGCGTCCGCAGTCTCGGGAATCACCTTCATTCCGACCCAGCATCCACTGAAACGCGACAAGCCATAGCCGAGCAGCCCGAATTCGATCAACTCCTGCACCGTCGAGGGATTCAGTACCGGCATCATCGCGTCAATGAAAGCGAATTCGCTCTGGTGGGCGATCGTCGACGATTTACAGTTATGATCGTCGCCGACCGCAACAACGACGCCCCCGTACCGCGACGTGCCGGCGGAATTGCCGTGTTTCAGCGCGTCGCTCGAGCGGTCGACGCCAGGGCCTTTCCCATACCAGAGGCTGAATACACCGTCGACACGTGTTCCCGGGAAAAGCGTCGATTGCTGGCTGCCCCAGATTGCCGTCGCAGCCAGTTCTTCGTTGACACCAGGCTGAAAGTGGATCCCCGCTTGCTCGATCGCGCTGCCTGCCCGCCAGATCTCGAGATCGAGACCGCCGAGCGGTGAGCCACGGTAGCCCGAGACGAAACCGGCCGTGCTCAGACCAGCCTGCTCGTCTCGGCGCCGCTGAATCAGAAGCAAACGGACGAGGGCCTGTAAGCCAGTGATGAAGACGGCGTGCTTGTCGAGTTGATAGCACTCGTCGAGTCGGTCGATCTGTCTAAGTGTCACGATCTTCCCGGGATCAGGGATCGGGATGATCCGAGATTAGTTTAACGAAGTCATTCATGTCGACGTTACCGCCACTCAAGACAATACCAACGCAATCGTAGGACTTCGCCGCACCCGCCAGAACGGCCGCTAGCGCAACCGCGCCCGAGGGTTCGAGTACGAGTTTCAGATAGCGCGCGGCGAAAGCCATCGCGTGGCTGGCCTGCCCGTCTGAAACTGCGTGGCCACCAGCCAAAATCTCCCGATTGATCGCGAAAGTGATTGCTCCCGGTTTCGGGGCCATGAGCGCATCGCATAGCGTCTCGGGATGGCCGCTAACGACAAGCCGGGCATCCGCTTCCAGCGACCGGCGAGTTTCATCGTAGCCTTCTGGCTCGACTGAGAAAACTTCGCACTGAGGGTAGCGCGCCCTTACACTCAGGCCGCAGCCTGCAACGAGCCCGCCACCACCACATGGCGAAAAAAAAGCATCCAATGCCAGTCCCTTACTATCGGCATGACCCGCAAGCTCGAAGCCGACCGTTCCCTGCCCGGCAACAATGTCAGGATGATCGAACGCAGGGACGAGTGCAGCACCTTTTTCGTCCGCGATCTGCGCTGCAATGTGTTCCCGATCCTCACGATAGCGATCATAGAGCACGACATCCGCACCGAGCGTCCGGGTATTAAACTGCTTGACCTTGGGCGCATCTTTCGGCATCACAATCGTGGAATCGACCCCGAGCCACTTTGCGGCAAGGGCAACACCCTGAGCGTGGTTTCCCGAGGAGTATGCGACGACGCCGGAACTACGTTCGGCATGGCTGAGCTGAAGCAGGCGATTCAGCGCGCCCCGAATCTTGAAAGCGCCGGCGTGCTGCAGTGACTCTGCCTTAACGAGAACCCGGCTGCCGGCTCGCTGATTGAGGATCTCCGACTCCAGGACGGGTGTCGCGATGAGCCAGTCTCGAAGCCGCCCCGCAGCTTCTTCAATGTCGTCGATTGTCGGCAGGACGTGAGCCATAAGCCTCGAGATGCCCGAATTTCGAGCGACCACTATAGTCGACAAGGTCGTTGTCGCCCTAGTCGCCTCCTTATCGCCGATCCACCACTTCCCCGCAGTCGATTTGACTGAGACAATCGCGTCCCCATGCATCAAGACAGACTCAAGCTCTGGCAGCACTCGCACTCCTTCGGCCAGCACATAAAGCGGCCGGGAGAATCGCGTACGCTAATCGTCATTGCCCTGACCAGCGCGATGATGCTGATCGAGATCGGCGCCGGCTTGATGTTCGGATCGATGGCGCTACTGGCGGATGGTCTTCACATGGCGTCACACACGGCGGCGTTGAGCATTAATGCGTTCGCCTATATCTACGCCCGCCGCCATGCGCATAACGAAGGCTTCAGCTTCGGTACAGGCAAGGTAAATACGCTTGGCGGTTTCACGGGAGCGGTCTTACTCGCCGGTTTCGCTTTATTCATGGCATGGGAGAGCATCGAACGGCTGCTCTCGCCGGTAGAGATCGCCTTCAATCAGGCGATTATCGTCGCTGCAATGGGCCTCGTCGTGAACGGCGCTTCGGTCGTAATACTTGGACACAGTCATTCGCACGGCGACGAATCGGCGCAGGACGACGTTCACCATCATCACCACCACGACCACAACCTGCTTGCCGCATATCTTCACGTGCTGGCCGACGCGCTGATATCGATACTTGCGATATTCGCGCTTTTGGCCGCGAAGTATCTCGGCTTGATCTGGGCGGACCCGGCGATGGGCGTCGTTGGTGCAATATTGGTCGCACGCTGGTCGATCGGGCTCGTGAAAAGCACGGCCCAGATACTGCTCGATCGAAAAGCACCGGAAGAACTCTGCGAGGCCGTGCGCGAGTGCATCGAATCGGAGGACGACAACAGCGTCGTCGATCTACACGTCTGGTCTGTTGGCCCGAACATCTATTCAGCGATCATCGCCCTCGTGACCCATCACCCTAAACCGCCGACGCACTACAAGGCGTTGATTCCGAAGCAGCACAATGTCGTGCACGTGACGATCGAGGTTCACGCCTGCGACGACACGCCGTAGAGACTGATGACGACGGTCAACGACGAAAACACGGCGGGCGACGCGGAGACTTCGCACCCGCTGGTTAGGCTAGAGCACGTCGACGTCGCGCTCGCGGGCAATCGAGTCCTTCACGACCTCAACTGGGAGCTCCGCGCCGGCGAACATTGGGCAATAGTCGGTGCCAACGGTAGCGGCAAAACGAGCTTTCTACGTCTCATAGCCGGCAATCTCTGGCCGGCGCCAAATAGCGGAACTCGGCGCTACGACTTCGGCGGCGATATCCAGATCGACGCCGTCCAGGCACTCGAACGAATCACGCTCGTCGGTCACGAACTACAGGACCGCTACACGAGACTCGGCTGGAACTTCGATGCCGTCGATGTCGTGTTGTCGGGCCTGAAGCGAACGGATGTTCCGCGCCATGAGACAGATCCACAAGACCGGATTCGCGCTCGCGGCCTGCTACGCAAACTAAAGCTCTTACATCTCGCCGAGAAGCCGTTCCTAGAGCTATCGCGTGGCCAGCAACGGCGCGTGCTGATAGCACGAGGCCTTGCGTTCAAGCCAGTCATTCTGATTCTCGACGAACCCGTGGCCGGCCTGGACGCTGAGTCGCGCCGCGCGCTCAACGAAACCATCGAACAGATCAGCGAAGACATCACGATTCTTTGTTCCTATCACGAAGCGGCGAACCTGCCACGTAACATGAATCGAATCTTGCGGCTGGCTGACGGTCACGTGACAGAGGTCGGCTCGATTGAACCCGGAAGCGATGCCTTCGGCGATCATTCACGCGACAGCACACCGCCACGACCCGTCTCTCCTGTATCCACTGATCCCGACAAGATCGTCATCGATGTCAAAGGCGCGAGCATCTGGATCGACAAGCAGCGTGTGCTCGTCGACATCAACTGGCGCCTTCTCGAAGGTGAGCACTGGCAGGTCATCGGCGCAAATGGAGCGGGCAAGAGCACGTTTTTGCGACTGCTGCACGGCCAGTTGCGCCCGGCGAAAGGCGGCTCAATAGAATTTCCTGAAATCGAAGATCCGGAGAATGTCTGGTCGCTAAGGAGGCAGATCGCCTGGGTGTCACCCGAGCTTCAGGCAGGCTACTGGTATCCCTCTACGGTTTATCAGTGCCTTGCGTCGGGCTTTGACTCGAGTATCGGGCAAACGCGACGCTTGAAACCGGATGAAGCGCAACTGGTCGACGAGCTGCTTGAGCAGTTCGAACTCGCCGACTTAAGCAAGCGGAACGTCAAAGCGCTTTCTTATGGACAGTTTCGCCGTGTCCTGATAGCTCGTGCCGTAGTACACCGACCGAAAGTGCTGCTGCTCGACGAACCGTGGGAGGGTCTCGATCCGGGCAACCTCGAGCTCATCATGCACGAGCTGACGCAGATCATCGCGCGAGGCACTCAGCTCGTCTGCGCGACTCACTTCCATCGCCATGCGGAGCAGTTCAATAGAGAGCTCGTACTCGAAAAAGGACGGATCGCGCGCGCCGGGTAGTTTTTCCTCAGCAACACTCAAAGAACGCGTTCGAGATGTCTGTTTAGATACTGCGGCGACAACTCCGTAAATCAGTCAAACGAGCGAACCTAGAGGCCGAATCTGACACCAAGACTCGCAGTCGTGTTTTTGTTCGGACGTGCTCCATAGGGTTGTCGGCCTAAGAGCGCTTCTTCGCCACCGATATTCTCGATTCTTCCGAAGACGGACAATCTTTCGTTCACGGCATACTGAGCCGAGAAATCGACAATGAGCGCGTCATCGGTTTCCTCGTATGTCTCGCAGGAGGCCCTCACGCAGGTCTCACCGACATAGGCGGCGCTGAGATACGCGCTCCACCGGTTTCTCTCGATGCCGATCAGCGCGTAGAACTCGTTTTCCGGGATGTAAGGTATTGCATCACCAGCCTTCACGTCGCCGAAGAAATCGGTATCAGCGATATCACTGTCGAACTGGGCATCCATGTAGGTGTAACTCAGCGTCAGCGGTATCGCCGTGCCCGGACGGCTTGAAAAATCGTGCGTCAGTGACAACTCGAGGCCGTTGATTGTTGCGGCGTCACCGTTGAACGCGTCACCGACTTCACAATCCACGCCCGACGAGGCTGTGCAGACCCCGAGAAGGTTGTCGTAATCCGTTACGAACAGAGTGGCGTCCGCAAACATTCGTCCGGCAGAGACACGCAAGCCCATCTCGAGATTGAGGCTCTTTTCCTCATCCACGCCCGGCGCATTGGTCGGGGCGGTGAATCCCTTGTGAGCACCGCCAAAGACGCTGAGATTCTCGCTCACGTTGTACAGTACGCCGACCCCGGGTAGAAAGACGTCGGTTTGGTTGTCTCGGCTATCGCGGACGTTAGAGTCCGCTCGGCTGCTAGGGTCGGCTGTTCGGCCGAGTCTTGTCTCCCAACGCGTCCGAGCCTGGTCGATGTCTTCGTAGCGGAAGCCTGGCGTAAAGACCCAGTCGCGCCACTCAATCCGGTCATGGACAAACAACGCCATTGCTTCCGCTTCTTGAATGCGGTTTCCGGCGTTGCCGAGAAGCCCGAAATCGTCGAGGACCATCCGACCGCCTTCCAGATGGTAGGTGCTGTTGCGTTGCAGCCGGTCCTCCGCGTCCTCATGGAACCGGAGACCCATACGCAGCTCATGCTGAGCCTCGCCGCTCTGCAGTTCCCAATCGAGACCAAACTGAATTCCGCGTGAAAAATACTCTCGCGCATTGTTGCGCAGCTGAATCGAGCCATCCACGGTGTCGGCACCGTCAAGAGTCGCTTGAAGCTCAGCGGGTGTGAGCGATCCCACTGACTCCCCGCGATTTACCGCCTGAATCACATTGAACCAACTCGTGCGGCTGAATTCTTCGGCGGTCGCACTTCCATCCGGGTCCAGGCCTTCTGTCTTGAACCAGGCGCGCTGATGATTGTTCGAGTACGCGGTAGCGGAAAAATTCGGGCCGTTTTCGAAGGATGCGCTGTAAGTCAAAAAAACTTGATCGTGTTCCGTCTGCATCAGGTCGAGCTGCGAAGCGGAATAACGACGATAGGGCGACGCATCGAAGTCCGAGTCCGTCAGACCCAGGTAGCTTTGCTCGGAGTCTTCTTCGGCGTACTGAAGCTTGATGTCGAGCTGGTGATAGATCGATGCGTCCTGATCACCATTCACGCGAAACTTGAGCATCCAGTCATCTTTGGACAGTCCGGTGTCTCCCCCGACGTGGTCGATCTCCTGATATCCCGCCGTGTTCCAGAGATGCGTTTCGGCAAGCCAGCCGAAGCGCTCGCCGCTGTCACCATAGGTCGCGTGGAGCCGAGATGAGTTGTTCTGGCCGGCGTCAAGTAGTACCTGTCCGCCGCTGTTGGTTGGTATCGGCGTGGAGACGAAGTTAACCGCCCCGCCCACCGTGTAGGGGCCTTGGGTGATCGCTGCAGGGCCCTTCAGAATCTCGACCTGGTTCATCCTGCCCGTTGTCGGAAAGTAATAAGCGGCCGGCGCTGAGTACGGCGCGGGCGCAATTAGCACGTTGTCTTCCAGCAGGGTAATCCGGCCGCTGCGGTCCGTGGCTGTACCCCGAATGCTGAGGTTCGGACGAAGCCCGTAGCCGTCCTCGAGTTGCGTTGAGACCCCCGGCACAGTGCGCATGATCCGTTGTATGTCAGCGTACTCGAATCGCTCCAGCTCCTCCGGGCTGATGACATGCGCACCGCCTGGGATGCCGCGCGCCGTCTCAGAATCTCCCACGATAGTGACTTCTTCGAGGATCTGAGCGGACAGGATCGTCGGCCACCCGGCTACAGCGCCAATGAGCGCCAAAGAGAGCGTCCCGGAAGAAATGCGCAACATGGCCAGCTCCTTGAGCCTTCGCATAGGAATGATTCTTATTTGCAATCGCAAATGAGAATTATTATCATTTCGGCGTAAGGAGTCAACAGCTGTGCGCGGGTGAATCATCACGCACTTCTGACACCGACAGATCTATTGGCTAATTAGAGACCCGCAGGTGATCGGGCGCGCGCTTTCGTTATTCGAACTGCCTCCAGCGCGGCGAGTACGAGCAGGTGATACACACCGGGCATAGGATCGAAAGCGACTAGCAACCAGTGGGCGAAGGTGAGGACTGCAGCGGCATATACCCAGCGATGGATGCGTTTCCACATAATTCCGAGTCTACGGACCGACCGGTCATTACTCGTCATGGCGAGTGGCACGAAGATTGCGAAAGCGAGCCAACCGGTGAAAAGTCCTGCTTCGGTCGCGTCGCTCAAAATCCTGCCGAAACTCTCCGTCCGAGCCAGGTACACACCCGTGTGAAGGGCCGCATACCCGAAAGCGGCAATTCCGAAGTAGCGGCGCCTGCGCACCAGCCAGCGCGTCCACTCGTGAGTAGGGAACAAGAGCCGCAATGGCGTTGCGGCCATGGTGACTATCAGCAGTTGCGCAGAGAGATCCCCTGTGAAGTGGACGACCTCGCCGTAGAAAGTGTCGCCGATAAGATATCGAATGACTGTTGCGACGCCCGGTACGCTCAGCAACAGCCATAGAAAGTAATACGAATTCAGTAGCCGCAAAAACATCTCAACGAACACGCGACCCCGAACGAAAGAGTGATACTCCAGGAGCTGATCATGAACATTTCAAGAACGTTATCCATCATAGTAGCTGTATTTCTGTATTGCACTTGGGCTCAGGCTCAGGTCGGCAACAACGACTACATCCTCAACCCGAATGTTCTCGATAACGACGAACTGTCGGAGGTCAGTAATCTCGACGCGGCAATCGCAGACGCTATCACGGCTGCACGACCTTTCGCCGACATGACCGAACTCGACGCGCTGCTCAGCACGTCGCTGAATGATAGCCAACGGGAAGAGGTCTACTCGCAGCTCTTCGCACCAATCAACCTCAACACGGCGAGCGAGGAAGAGATGCTCTTGATCCCGGGAATGACAGGTCGCATGGCACACGAGTTCGACGAGTACCGTCCGTACACCTCGTTGGAGCAGTTCAGGCGGGAGATCGGAAAATACGTCGATGAAGCAGAGGTTGCGCGCCTCGAGCAGTACGTGTTCGTTCCTCTGGATCTGAACTCGGCGACCGAAGATGATTTCGCCAGCATTCCAGGCGTCGGTGGCCGAATGGTTCACGAATTCCTCGAATACCGACCCTATAGCGATATGGAACAGTTTCGCCGAGAGATCGGGAAGTACGTCGATGACAACGAGGTGGCCCGGCTCGAACGTTACATGACGATCCGTTAGCGCGCGACAGGGTCTATTGGCCGGTCAAGGTCGACAGGGGATCATCTATTCGATCCCCTTTGATCGCGTGTTAAACGTCCTCGTAGACGGTCCCATCGCTCGTGTGTGAAGCGATCTGTCGACTGGCTTCGCCACCCCGGAGGTTCTGACCCGTCGGCGACCAGGTACAGCTGCGATCAGAATCCACCCAGACCGTTTCCCACTCTCCGGGCGCGAAGAATTCCAGGAATGCCAGCTCAGTCTCGTCATCGTTCTGACAGAAGTGTCGCTCACCATCGTACTTGTAAACGAGATCGCCCGGTCTGATCCGGTGAGGCTTCTCATCGATGAACACTGTTCCGGTCCCACGTAAAATGTACTGAAAATGTTCGGCGCCAACATGGTGATGATTTGCGCTGACGGTCCCCGCCGGGAAAATTACGAGCTCACCTGCTAAAGCCGTCGTACCGAACAAGCTCTTGGTTGCTACATATATCCTTGTGCGCTCGTCATGTTCGGACTGAAGAACAGGTTCGGCACCAAGGTCGAAGAACTGAGCCACAGGCTCGGCTGTTCTCAGAGCGGGATCGAATTCCACCGCGTTCCCGATATCGAGCCGAAGCAGCACAGCCCCCTCGCTGGTACTCAACGTCCCCTCATATCCAGGCGGAAGCAGGAAAACGTGAGATTCGTCGAGCGCGTTCTTTCCATCGGCACCATTCAGTGTTGCCGCGCCTTCCAGAATTTGCGCCCACGTCAGATCCGTATCGGAGACTTCGAGTTCCAGCTCTACGCCCGCGGCCATCCTGAGTAGATCGAACCGACAGCGCGTGTTCTCGACCCGATGTTCGTCGATCAGGCGCTGCAGGCGCGTCCCGCCCGGCAGTGATACTTCATCCACAGTATCCAGATTGAATAGTTCAGCCATACTCGCTTCAGAGTTAGAGGTACCCCACATATACTAGGCGATAGGCGGAATCGACTTCCAGGTGGAGCAATAATGTTGAGAAAGTCCTTGATTGGTAGCGTGTTCTTCTTCGTGGTGGTTGCGACGTTCTTACCGACGCTGGCAACGGGCGCAGATGAGGATTTCTACGCTGGCAAGACAGTCAACGTTTACCTGGGGCGCAGCGCCGGATCCGGTACGGATCTCGCGTTACGAGCGTTTATTCGCTATTGGCAGGAGCACATCCCGGGCGAACCGAAGGTCGTCGTGAGAAACATCCCGGGAGGAGGAGGCACCAGAGTCTGGAACTTCGGCTATGAACTGGCGGATCCGGACGGTCTTTCGATTCTGTTTTCTCCTTTCTCCGGTGCAGCGGAGATTCTGGATCTACCCGGCCTCAGAGCAGACTTCACCGCTATGCCGCTTATCGGGGGACTGAAGAGCCCGAATCTAGTGTATGCGCGCACCGACATAGTCAGCGCGCCACCGGATCTGCTGACAGCCCGCGGGCTCAAATATGCAGGACAGGATCCGGCCCACCACTACGACATCATGGCCCGGATGGCTCTGGATATGCTGGGTGTGGATTACGATTACATTTCCGGTTTCCAGAGCGCGAACGACGTCTTTAATGCCATACGTCGACGCGAAGTGAACATGCAGACTGCGGGCCTCACGCTGTACCGATTTTCTATCGAAGGCACGTTAGTCGAGTCTGGTGAAGCCATACCTCTGTGGCACAACCCGAGGGTAGACGCAGAAGGGAATGTCATCGCGGAGGAAGCCGCACAGGGAGTTCCCACCTTCGTTGAGGTCTATACAGAGCTAAAAGGCGCAGCGCCTTCGGGCGAAATGTTCGAGATCTATAAATGGCTGCAACCGACGATTAACACTTTCGGGCATGCTGCGTTCCTGCCGCCGGGGTCCCCGTCTGAAGCCGTGAGAATCCTGCGGGAGAGTTTTATTGCGACCACGAACGATGAGCTCTATCGAACGGAGGAGATGGAGCTTTTCGGAGTACGTATGCCGTTGATCGAGCATACGGAGGGTAGCCGTGTCATCCGCGAGATGACGAATGCGCCGGACAATGTTCGACGTTTGCTCCGGCAGTACGCGGCACCAGAGGGAAGGTAACGATGGCCGAGTTGATTGGATGGCTCTTATCACCGACCAAGCGCTCGTTCTTTCGCCATTCGACATCTGAACAAGAATATCCGCAAGCGCCCGGAGCTTGGAGTTGAGTACAGCCGGGAATCTCGAGACGCTGACAAGCTATAAGGCATGGGCGGATGAGCGCCTCTATCAATCACTCGATGGCATCTCGAACGCCGACCTCGCCGCTGATCGCAAGACGCGGCTCGGGAGCATTCTGGCAACGCTGAACCATTTGTATGCGATGGACCTCGTCTGGCAAGCGCATCTCGAAAATCGCTCACACGGCTTTTCTACCCGGCGCCCAATCTTGTTCAACGAGCTGCCCGATCTGCGCTCTGCACAAACGACGATCGATCGATGGTATATCGGCTACGCCACCGAGCTGGAACCGGAACAGGAAGAAACAGTTATCGACTTTGAATTTATCGACGGAGGCCAGGGCTCCATCAGCCGCGGCGAGGTTCTGTTACACGTCGTGAATCACGCAACCTATCATCGGGGACACGTGACCGATGCAATGCTTCAGATACCCATCAGGCCGCCCGTAACGGACTTTCCGGTTTTTCTTCGCGACAAATCCTGATCAGATGGGCGGACAAGCCGAGACAACGCTAGCCCATCCGCAAGGCTTTTAGTTTTCTCGTGTGATGGAAATAATCTTCGGGCGAGTCGGTGGTATCGTCCTCCGGCGGCTCGTACTTGTAGGCGCCTGTCGCCATATCCGCCAGCTCTTCGAGAGTTCTCTTTTCGAATAACGCGCTGACCGGCAGCACATACTCGTGTAACCGCCCTGTGTCGTGCTCTTGCTCTTGCTCTTGCTCATCGACATCAGTGGGATGATCTTCTTCGGGATGCGGAGGCTCTTGCAACTCAGCCATCAAGAACTCGAGAATATCGCTCGAATCCAGTTGAGCGTCATAGTCGCCGAGTTCAACGCCGGAATCCTCTGCCTCTTTCTCGATCTCGCTCATATTGATGTGATGATGGCAACAAAGCGCTAGGCGATTTCTCCCGCGGCGAATCTACTTTAGCCCGACCCAGGCGAGAACCTGCGTCCACCATGCAGCGCGGCTAGGTGACGGCTCTACCTCGTGCTGGTCCGCGGCTTCGCTCTCGAGCCTGTCCAGGATTTCTCTCGCCGACAGCACCTGCGCGGTCGTGGTGAGATCTCCTTCGCCGAGCTCTTCGTTAATGTCTTCGGATGGATCAGGAAATGCCATCGCACGACCATAGCGCTGGCGCATCACGGCATTCTGTGACCTGCATCACGGACCAACCGAGAACG
>CAJIBS010000117.1_pt1 | contig 11644 bp, 9 predicted proteins | sample 9199411 | NCBI WGS metagenome assembly CAJIBS01 (sample SAMEA7708312, study PRJEB35096) | sediment metagenome | biome: marine neritic benthic zone biome [ENVO:01000025]; feature: sediment [ENVO:00002007]; material: shallow marine sediment [ENVO:03000034] sea grass bed [ENVO_01000059] ... | reverse complement strand
CCGGCTTCGTTGACCGACTCGATGTGCAGGAAGCCATGGGGATTGATGAAGTCGAATTGCGTGATAGTTCCGTCGATCCGGATGGTTTGATCGGGATCGAAATGCGCGGCGAACCCGTGGTGGGCGCTGGCTACCGGCATGAGTGACGAAAACACCAAGCCGGCCGCGATTGCGAGAGATCTGGACATGGCGGAAGACTCCAAGTGTATTTGCAGCGCATTCTCCCTGATCTCCAGTCGTGGAACCAGCCGAAATGCTACGTACTTGCCGAAGCGACGAACTACAGTCGACGAACGATCGCCGCGCTGAGCAGAAAGCCGACGATCAGAGCGCCAAGAAAGAAGCGCCAACTCCAGTCAGGCGAATAATCGTCGCGGTAGAGGCCGCTACTGATACCGGGGATGCTCCAGAGATCGCCGCCTCCGGCGCCGACAACGAGCTGCGCCTTCATTCCCTGTTCCATGTGTTGCGTCATGTCGCAGTGCACGAGGTAGGTCTGATCGTCGCTTGGCACGATAAACGTCCCGCTCACGGTCGAACCGCCCGCTGCTTCGAGGTGAAACATTCCGCCGGGATAGAGATATTTCGGTAGCCCGTGAATCATCCATTGATGCCGGATCGCGTCGTCGTTGACGAACGTAACCGTGATTCGGCTGCAGGGCTCGGCAAAATACTCGTGCTCGCTGTAGCCGTAAGTCTGTCCATCGGTGCCGCGCGAGTAGTCGCGCCCGCCGTGGACGGTGATCTCCACATCCGGGCCGAGCTCCGCGCAATCGTAGGGCAGCTCGGCCGAGTTCTGGTTCATGATCGAGCCCGTCGCGTCAATATGCATCTGGTGCTGCCCGGTCATCATCTCGCCCTCTGGCATCTGCGCGAGCGCGGGGCCAGCCAGAGCACCGATCGCTACGATTCCCAGCGCGTGGCGACATTGGCCGGGCTTCATGTTCTCCGTCTCGACATTCTCAGTACCAGCGCGAGTATCGCGCCGAGCGCGAGACCGAGCCCTGCGAGCCGCGCGATGAGCCACGCGTTTGTGCCGCTTGCGCCGAACAGCTCAGGCGCATAGTCCGCCCAGACGGGGCGCTCCTTGCGGTAATAGGCTTCAGTGAAGAACGGATCCCAGCTCACGCCGAGCGTGCCCGGCCAGCCGTCGTCCTGGAGGTAGTCGCCGTAGACGATCGCGCTGATGTTCCCGCCCGGACCGATACCGTCGGTCGTAATGCCGCGGCTGCGATGATCGTGGAACAGCCAAATGCCGCTGCCGTAAGAATGAAATCCATCGTTGGTCGTCTCGAGAGACAAGTCCAGTCTCTGCGCCATATCGATCGCGACAACGTCTCTCGTGATTTGACCCGGTGGGTCGGCGGCGACGCCGTCGCGGTGTGTGATCGTAACTTTGTGACCATGTGTGTGGAACGCGATGGGGGTGCTGCCACCGTTGGCGACGCGTAGCTTGATGCGTTCGTCGGGTTCGACAACGACGAGTGATTCCCGAAAGGTATAGGGAAATGAACTTCCGTTGAGTGTGAAGTAGTCGCTTTCGGCATCAGTGACGTCATAGTCGCGATGCATCGACTGCGTTATCAGGCGCGGGTCGTTGAAACGCTGTATGCGATTGTTGAGATCGCCGTCGAGTTCGAGATAGTGCAGATCGTATTCGCGATCGTATTCCTCATCGACCGCACGAGACGAAGCGCGAACATGTCCTGAGCCGACGTTGAGCGTCTGCAGCCAGTTGTCGGGACGATTTTCTTCAACCACGAACAAGCCCTGAAGACCCATCATGACGTGAACATGAGGCTGCACGTGGCAGTGGTAAAGCGCGGTCCCGGCGGTGCGCGGCTGCAAGTCGTAGGTTCGTGCTTCACCGGGGAGTACGGGCTGCTCGCTTGTGAAAGGAACACCGTCGTTTCCTTCGCCGTTAGCATCGACGAAGGGGTGGTCGACGCCGTGAAAGTGAACCGTGTGTGGCATGTAGTGACTGTTCTCGAGCGTAATGCTCACGCGGTCACCCTGCTCGACGCGAATAGCGGGTGACGGTAACCGCAACATCGCCTGAGCAGTCAACGATTCGAACGACTCTGTCGCCATGCCGACCATCTTCGGCGCGAACACCCAAAGCCCCGGCTGAACGCCGGGGGCGATCGAGTACTGCGCGACGGGCGCGGCGATTTCCGGCGAGCTACCGTTGAGCTCGACGACTTCCAGCCGGATGTGAATCTCATCCGGGTCCCCGTCGCCATCGAGGTCTGCGCCTTTCTCGACAGCATCTGCGGTCAGGCCGCTCTCGAGCAGAGTTTGCTGTGTGATGTTGTTCGTACCGAGAACGAACGCGGCAACGGCGTGCGGATTGTCTGCCAGGCAGGTCGACGAGCTGCTCAACTCGACGCCTTCTATCGTCTGCTCGTCGCGCCAACCGAGAAGATCCTCGGGGCAACGCAACTCAGGTTCTTCGCTATCGAGGGCGACGGAAGCGGGAGATGGGCGAAAGCTTCCCGGGCCGAACCACTGCGCGAGCTGTAGCCTCAAAGGTTCCGGATACCAGCCTGGCGGAAAGCAGATTATCGCGACAAGTATCGCTGCGAAGAGAAGCCATCGTTCGCGCATCGTCGCTGCGCCTTAACCAGATCCGGTGAGCTTCTGCGTCCATCTGGCCAGCGTGCCGTTACTGAGCCAGTAAGCAAACTGCGCAGTTACGCCGAGGAGGACGAAGAGAGGTAAGAGTCCCGTGCCGGTATCTCCGACGCGAAACGGAAACACCGTGCTGTAGGTCTTTTCGAGCGTCGGATGCGCTGCGGTTACGACTCCAATATAAGTACCTGGCTCGTCGAACGAGAAATCGACCGTCAAGACCGAATCCGCCTCTTTTGTAGGGTCACGATAAAATACTGTTGCGCTCTCTATATCGTCGAGCGCTGCAACGTCTTCCCAGGTTGCGTATAGCCCGAGCCCAGTCACATCTCGCAAGATTCGAAACTCGACCGGCATCTCCTTCATGCTGTCGTGCAGGTAGTCGAGCACGAAGATCGTGTCGGCAACATCCGGAACGTCTTCGCAGAACTCTTCGCTGGCTCTCGTGCTTGGCTGGTAAATGGTGAAGTGGGCCGTGAGAAAGCCCAGCTTGATTACGCAGATGTCGTCCTCGAACATGACGCCGCCGTGGGCGCTCGCCGATTGGCCCCAGGACATCAGGGCCGCGAGCACCACGCAATGAAACAGATGTGAGGGGAGCCGTTTGCGGTACATTGTTTGGAAGGATTGTAATAAAAACAAAAAGTTAAAACTATCGCGATGGACGCGTAGACGAGCGCACGGTAAGTTATTCGGATGTTTCGACTGGCCCGAGATCCGCTGGTTCACTTTCTCCTGCTCGGAGGACTCCTGTTCCTGCTGTATGCGTGGCGTGGAGAGCAGGAGGAAGTCGATCCGTTTCAGATCGTAATCAGCGACGAAGAGGTCCAGAGCATGCGCCAGGCTCTGAGCGTGCTTCACGGCCGCGCGCCGACCGAGGAAGAGCTTCGGGCAACGATAGAGCCAAGAATCAAGGATGAGATCCTCTATCGGGAGGCGCTTGCGCTCGGACTGGATCAGGACGATTCGCTCGTGCGCGCGCGCCTCACAGAGAAGATGCTTTTCCTGACGCAGGATGTCGCCGAGCCCGCCACGCCCACGACCGGGGAACTCGAGGAGTACTTCGACGCCGACCCTGAGCGATTCCTCGTGCCCGCATCGGTCAGTTTCGAGCAGCGTTTCTTCAGCCCATCCGCGCAACGATCGGATCTCGAGTCCGCCGTGGCAGATGCCGTTGCCGCGCTACAGGCGGGGACGGGCGACGATATCGCAAGCGATGAATTTTTGTTCGACGATACCTACGAGCAAGCTTCCTACGCTTCGCTCGCCGCCGGGTTCGGCGCCGGATTCGCAGACACGCTGGAGACGCTCCCGGCGGATGCTGTCTGGCAGGGCCCGATCCGTTCGGACTTCGGTTTGCACGCCGTGCGCGTCATCGAGCAGGCGGCTGCCTATCAGCCGACGCTCGAGCAGATACGGGCCGAAGTCTCTTCCGCTCTCGTCGCTGAGCGCCGGCTGGACGCGAACGAAGCCGAGTACCAGAAACTTCGGCAGCGATACGAGATCCTCGTCGACATTCCCGACGCTGCCGAGTCAGCCGAATGAGACAGCTACTGCTGTGTGTCGCGCTGTTCTCGGCGTTCGCGGCCGGCCGGGCCAATGCGCATGAGTTCGACCCCGGTTATCTGAGCTTGACCGAAACTGCCCCGAATCGCTTCGACGTTCAGTGGAAAGTCTCGATCTCCGGTGGGCTCTACGAAGTGCTCGTTCCGCGTTTGCCTGCCGCTTGCGATCTCGACCAGCAGCTCCGAACGTACGTGCTACTCGATGCGCAGATTCAGACAACTGAGCTCAGTTGTTCCGGAGGTCTTGCCGGTCAAACGATAGAGATCGGCGGTTTGCCGTTGACGATGACGGATGCGTTGTTGCGAATCGACTATCTGAGCGGCGCCGCTATCGTGCGCCGCCTGACACCGGAGGCACCCGGCGTTGTCGTACCCGAGCAGCCGGGTGCTCTCGACGTGATCGCGACCTATTTCGTGCTTGGCGTTGAGCACATCCTCATAGGAATCGATCACTTGTTGTTCGTGCTCGCGCTGTTATTGCTGATCACCGGCGTCCGCCGGCTCGTATTGACGGTGACAGCGTTCACGATCGCTCATAGCGTAACCCTCGCCGTGACGACGCTCGGCTGGATAACTGTGCCGGGCGCGCCGGTCGAAGCGACGATCGCGCTCAGTATTCTGTTCCTCGCAACTCAGCTCGCGAGAACCGATGGCGCGGCGGTCAGGGATAACGAAGATCTCACCGCTCGGTTTCCATGGCTGGTCGCATTCTCGTTCGGGCTGTTGCACGGTTTCGGTTTCGCAGGGGCTCTTGCTGAGGTAGGGCTTCCGGATCAGGCGATACCGCTAGCGCTATTGTTCTTTAATGTCGGCGTCGAAATCGGGCAGCTATTGTTCATCGGTGCCGTCCTGAGCTTCGGCTGGGTAGTGCGCCGCGCCGCGATCCCGTTGCCTCGATGGTGGCCGAGAGCGGTAGCCTACGGCGTTGGTTCGATGGCCGCATTCTGGGTCATCGATCGCTCGACCTGGATTGTCTGACCGGGTATCTTGAAAGCGCCGTCAGCGGCGTTTTGTGAGCTTGCTTCGCTCAGTGAGACGGCGCATCCGCGATACTGCTTCTCGTTGCAATGCGTTCGTATAGCCTCGGAGTGTCAACCATGATCGCGTCACCTTATATAAGGTATTTAGCCACCCTCGTATTCTTCCTGTCGGCCGGCGCCGCGTACGCGCAAGGTAACGTCGACTTCGGAGACGATTCGGGAGACTGGACGAACGACGGCGAGTGTGACGACCCGCGCTTCGAGGGCGATGGGATGGCGTCGATACTGTTGGACGAAGATCGATTCCGCGACGCCAGCGACTGTCGAGAGCTGTTTAACAACGGCTCTATTTCACTCAGGGCAGATGTCTCGAGCTTCACGGCTTCCGACGGCGTCAACTACGGCGATGATTCGAGTGCCTGGGCGTTTGACGGCGAGTGTGACGACCCGCGTTTCGAAGGTGACGGTGTGGCTTCGGTCCTGCTCGACGAGGATGCCTATGCCGATGCAACCGACTGCTCCGGCCTCGTGGCGCAAGGCCGCATTCGCTTGCGCGCGGACGCCGGAGGCGGAGGTGTCGATTTCGGCGATGACAGCAGTACGTGGGCGAACGACGGTGAGTGCGACGATCCGCGCTTCGCGGGTGAGGGCATGGCGTCTTATCTCGTCGACTCGGATCTCTATCGAGATGCGACCGATTGCCGGGATCTATTCAACCGAGGGCAGATTACTCTAGTGGCTAATGCAGTCGAAGACGACGTCGAGAGAAACCGACTGGAACCCGGAGACGATACGCTGTCGAGCGGCGAGTACCGCGACGATTTCACGTTTGAGGGTCAGAACGGTCAGCAGGCGATTATCGATTTGCGATCAACGGACTTCGATCCCTATCTCATCGTTACGGCTCCGGGCGGTGAGCAGTTCGACAATGACGACTACGAGGGTGATATTGCGCGATCGCTTCTCGCCCTCGATCTCTCCGAGAGTGGTACCTACGAAGTGATCGTTACGAGTTACGCCGAAGGCGAAACTGGTGCCTATACGCTGCAGATGGACGTTGGCGACGCTGCTGCCGTTGAACGAGCTCGGCGGGAAACGGGAACCCTGGCCGCGGGTGACACGGTTCTTGACGATGGCGAGTACCTCGACACTTATGAATTCGACGCGCGCCCGGGTCAACGCGTCACGATCGATTTGAGCTCCAACGATTTCGATACTTATCTCATTCTCGCCGACCCTGTCGGCGGTCGTGAAGAGAATGACGACGGATCAGAGTCGACGGACAGCACGCTGGCAATAGACATTACGGAATCCGGGACTTATCGCGTCGGCGTCACGTCGTATGAGGCAGGCGAGACGGGCTCCTACGAGCTCAATATCGAGCTCGCCGATCTGGCTGGCGGACAGTCTCAGGACAACCGGGACGTTGCGACGCTGACGGTCGGCGGTCCTGCGAGAGGCTCGCTCGAACTCGGTGATCAGCAACTCGAGACCGGTGAGTATCAGGATATTTACGTGTTCGATGGCTCCTCAGGACAGAGTGTCACGATCGACATGACGTCGAGCGATTTCGACACCTACGTCGCCCTGATGACGCCTTCCGGTGACGTCATCGAGAACGACGACTATGAAGGCAGTACTTCTCGTTCTCTTGTCGAGCTCAGTCTGACGGAGACCGGTCGATATCGCGTCGTCGCGACTTCATATGCTGTCGACGAGGTCGGCGATTACCTGTTGTCTCTCGGAATCGGCGGCGGTTCGTCGACCGCGCAGGCTTCTCGCGGTAACGCAGCCGGGGGACGAACTTACGGCATCTTCGCTGGAATCAGCGATTATCCGGGCACGGGTTCCGATCTCGATTTCACGGCCGAGGATGCTATTCGCGTGCGCGACGCGATGATTCGCGGTGGCGGCATGCTGCCCGAAGATGCCATCACGCTGACCGATTCGCAGGCGACTGCGCAGAATCTTCGCGAAGCGCTGGATCACGTAGCGTCTGAGGCGGGCCCTGACGATACCTTCGTCTTCTTTTATTCGGGTCACGGCGGTCGACTGGAGCGAGCCGGGCCCGAAATGTCGGATCCTGACTCGCTTGACGAGACACTCGTGTTGTACGACGAGGAACTTCGCGATGATGAAATTCGCGAGATGTTCGATGGAATCAGCGCGGGTACGACGCTGATGTTTCTGGATTCCTGCTTCAGCGGCGGCTTCGCTAAAGATCTGATCTCCGTGCCCGGGCGCATGGGGATGTTCTCGTCCGAGGAGGACGTGACGTCGCAAGTTGCGGTCAAGTTTCGCGCGGGCGGTTATCTATCGTACTTCCTGGATGAAGCTATCGGAGAAGGTTACGCCGATGGGGATCGTGACGGCGACGTAACGGCAATCGAGCTCAGCGAGTATGTCCATCTGCGTTATCGGAATGACGTGAAGTCTGCGGATCCGAGCGAGTTCGTGCGAACTGGTGGGCCTCAGTCCGGTTACCAGCATCTCGTCGTCGATCGTGGCAGCGTCGGACCCTATGACGTGCTGTTCACGCAGTACTAGGCGTTCATCGCTGTAGCCCGCTAATCGCGGTCGTTGAATTGCATTCCAGGCGATCAACGGTGTATTAATGATTCCAACAAGAGTCGGCTGGCGACAAGCCGACACGTAGAGATTCGATATCCGGCCCGTCCGGGTCCGGTGGGAGGAGAGATGCTAAAGCGCTTGTGTCTGGTATCCGCTGCGATGCTGGCTAGCTACAACAGTGCCGCACACCATGCGGCGGCAGGGATCTACGATCGCAACGACATCGGCGAAATCGAGGGCGAAATCGTCTCGGTGTTTTGGCGTAATCCTCACGTTCGGCTCGAGATTGCCCGTGACGTCGGGCAAGGCCCGGGTCAAATCTGGGAGGTTGAGTTCGGCTCCGTCAATACCGTCGAGCGGCTAGGCGTCGCGCGTGACAGCGTTCAGGTCGGCGACCGCGTTAGCGTAAGCGGTAGCCTGGGTCGGAACGAGCGTCCGGTGATGTTCGCCGGCGCAATTACGTTGTCGTCCGGCGAGGAATTGTTACTTCAGGCGGCCGCGCCCGTCCGTTATGGACTGAACGAGGAGACGCTGGCGGCGTCTCGCAACGCGGCAGAGGAGTTGCGGGCAGACATCTTTCGTATCTGGATTCCCAATTCCCGTCCACAAACAGGATCCGGTACGACTGTCTATCCGCTGACAGAAGCGGGGCGCGTCGCGCAGGCTTCCTGGGATGCAGCTGACGACCCGGCATTACAATGTATTCCGCCCGGGATACCGACTGCGATGGACAATCCCTATCCGATTGAGTTCGTAGACGAGGGTGACCGGATCCTGATGCGGCTCGAGGAGTGGGACGGAGTGCGGACTATCTTCATGGATCCCGACAACGTTGGTGAGCCGATCCAACCGCGAATGGGCGTTTCTATCGGCACACTCGAAGGCAGGACGCTCTCGATTGAGACTACCGATATCGATTGGCGCTATGTCGACGATCTCGGCACCCCACAAAGCGAGGACGTCGTGATCGAAGAGACGTTCACTCTCAGCGAGGACGGTACGACGATCGCATGGGAAGCGCGAATTACGGATCCCGTGAATTTTACCGAGCCTGTCGTCATGACCGGTGATTGGGTCTGGCTGGCCGGGCAGGAGATAAAGCCGTTCAACTGCGCGCTGCCCACCGCAGATGCGGGCGGCTAGCGAGAATCTTTACGACTGTTAAGGATAAGAAAAATGCGTCGATTCAGTCTTCCACTCTGTACCGTTATTCCGCTATTTCTCGCTACGCCGGCCTTGGCTCAGGGCTGGTTCGAGTACACCAACGAGGCCGATTACTTCGGCGTGAATTTGCCGGCCGAGCCCGTGGTCGAAGAGTTCATGTGGCAGTCGGATTTCATCGCGATGTATCCGGCGAGACGATATACCGTCGAGGTCGACGGAGACGTCTACATCACGACCGTGGTGGATTTCACGGATTCGAAACAGATTCATGAGGACATGGACAATCCCGAGGCTGCGAGCGGCCCGTCGAATTGGCTCTACGCCGAGCGATCGTCCGTTGCGGTTGCTGCAAGGGAATTCCGACAGCGCGAAGGAGAAGTAACCTACGATGCGTGGTCGCATCTCGATCGTGTCGAAGGCCATCAGATTCAGATCACGAATCCCGATGGATCGCGAACTTATGCGGGTATCTATCTGAACGCCAACCGCCACCGTCTGGTCGTCGTCGAAGCAACGGTTGCGGCAGGATCACGACCGCCGATCATGTTTCAGCAATCGCTGCACTTCCTCGATGACGAGGGCCAGCGGATCCGCTATCTGCTGACCACGAACGGATGCGTAGTGGACCCCGCCGATCCCCGAATGGAGGAGCTGTCAGTACGATAGCTCGTACGACGGAGTCAATAATATGAAAAACAAGCTCAATCAGCTGATCGTTGCCTCTCTAGCGGTTGCCTTCTGGTCGATGCAGGCATCGGCTCAGTTTTTGCCGCGTGGAATCACCGCGGTTACTGACAATCTGTATTGGGCTCACCAGGACTCCCATCGAACGGTGTTTCTCGTCACCGACGACGGCGTGATCATGACAGATCCAATCAGCACCGAGTTCTCGCTCTGGCTAAAAGAAGAGATTCAAGCCCGGTTCGGAGTGCCTGTGCGCTACGTGCTCTACAGCCACCATCATTGGGACCATGCGTCCGGAGGCGGGGTGTTCGAGGATACGGCCACCTTCGTCGGTCATGAGAACATGTTGCACAATCTCGAGCTCCCGCCGGCGGACACGCCGTTGCCGGAGCACGCTGCAGCTCTGGACGCGAACGGTAACGGCCAGCTCGAGCGAGGTGAGACTGAAGGAGAAATGTCGAGCCTGTTCGCGCTATTTGATGCGAACGAAGACGGGATCCTGAGCGGCGCCGAAGTCGCGCTCGGCGCTGTGGGCGAGGTGCGGCCGCCGGATATGACGTTTCGCGATCAGATGACGGTTAGGCTGGGTGGCGAGGAAGCACAACTCGTTCACGTCGGTCCGATGCTGCATACCGACGCGATGAGTGCGATCGTGTTCCCCGGCGAGCGTGCCGTCTTTGTCGTCGACTTCATCACGACCGGCCGATTGCCCTACGTGGACTACTTCACGGGGTTCGCCGCGAACGGTGTGTCGCCCGAAGATCTCGATTCCTGGCTCAACGCGATACGAGTTGTCGAGATGCTCGACGTGGATATCGTAACGCCCGGTCACGGCTCCGTCGGAACCATCGCGGACGTCGCAGAGCACCGGCATTACATAGAGGATCTGCGCGATTCCGTTGCCGCGGCGATTGCACGCGGAGAAAGTATGGAGGAGGTCACGCGCTCGGTGACGCTTTCAGAATACGGGCACCTGTTCAACTACGAGGACTGGCGAACGATACAGGTCGAGGCCATGTATCGGATGACGACGCAATAGCTCGAACGATGGAGTTAAGACATGCTCACTAGAACGAATGTAACGTTTCTTTCGGGTTTATTGGCGCTTCTCTGCTCGACGCTTGCAGCGCAGGAGAGGCCGACGGTGCCGCTTGGCGACGGGCCCTGGTACTTCGAGACACAGGCTCCCGAAGGCAGAATCAAAGTCTCGCTTGTCACAAGAGGTATCGATCACCCCTGGGGGATGGAATTTCTACCGAGCGGCGACATTCTCGTTGCTGAGCGGGACGGCGATCTCAGAGTCATCCGCGACGGTAAGCTGGATCCGAATCCCGTCACCGGGACACCGGAAGTCGCCGAGGCTTCCTCCGGTGGGTTGATGGACCTCAGACTTCACCCGGACTTCGAATCGAATCGACTGCTCTACTTCACCTACGTCAAGGGCGCCGAGCCGCCGCCAGGCGCGGATTATTATGCGACCACGGTGCTCGGCCGAGGTGAGCTGAGCGAGGACGCTACGGCGTTATCGAACGTTGAAGATGTGTTCGTCGCAGACGCCTGGGACACGGCACCCGGTGGTCACGGCTCAAGACTACTCTTCGCTCCGGATGGCACGATCTTTTTCAGCTCGCCGTTTCGCCGGAATCGCGAGAAGCCTCAGGACACCATGAGCGATGTCAGCAAGCTGTTGCGGGTCAATGCCGATGGCTCCATACCCGATGACAATCCTTTCGTCGGCAAACCCGGCTACCTTCCCGAAATTTACTCTATCGGAGTTCGTGCGATCGAGGGACTGGCCTTTCACCCCGAGACAGGCGAGCTGTGGGCCAGCGAACACGGCCCGTTGGGCGGCGACGAAGTCAATATTATCCAGGCCGGAGGCAACTATGGGTGGCCGCTCGCCAGCTACGGACGGAATTACGACGGCACGAGAATCACGGCTGATCCTGCGCGCACCGACCTGATTGGGCCCGAGCTTTTCTGGGTGCCTTCGATCTCCCCGTCAGGAACCATGTTCTATACGGGCGACCGGTTTCCGGGGTGGAGGGG
>CAJIBS010000207.1_pt1 | contig 11670 bp, 9 predicted proteins | sample 9199411 | NCBI WGS metagenome assembly CAJIBS01 (sample SAMEA7708312, study PRJEB35096) | sediment metagenome | biome: marine neritic benthic zone biome [ENVO:01000025]; feature: sediment [ENVO:00002007]; material: shallow marine sediment [ENVO:03000034] sea grass bed [ENVO_01000059] ... | reverse complement strand
GTCGTACGGACGCCGTTGACTTGACTCTCTAAAAGCGATCGGCTGGCGTCGTTACTGCTTGTGCTTTGGTCATCGAGCTCGGGTTCCTCGGTGGCCGCGTCGCGCTTGACGGCTGCCCCGTCACGACTGTCGTTACTCTTTCGTAACGGGTCGAACGAATAGTCAGTTCGAGCGATTGATGATGTAGTCGGAAACCCAGCGCAATCCATCCGATCGCGTGCCCAGACTTTCGAGGCTTTGCATCGCGCGCGCGTACAGTTCGCTCGCGCGGTTTTCGGCACCCTCTACTCCGAGTATTGACGGATACGTCGCTTTCTCTTTCTTTTCGTCCGAGGCGGCGCTCTTGCCTAACGTCGCCGTGTCTTGCTCGACCTCGAGCAGATCGTCGCGAATTTGAAAGACCAGCCCGATATCGCTGCCGAACGCATCGAGCTTCATCGCGATCTCGTGGGAAGCATCGGCGAGCAGTCCCGGCATCGCGATCGATGCGCGTATCAGTTCGCCGGTCTTGCGCCGGTGGATATCTTCGAGCGCTTTCTCGTCGATTCGCGTCCCCTCCGCCGCTATATCCATCGCCTGACCTCCTGCCATTCCGGAAGGTCCGATCGCGGAAGCGAGTCTCGTAGTGATCTGAATTTGCGACCGGGGGTTGTTTCCGAGCCCCGCGTCGTTTGTCAGAACTTCGAAAGCGAGAGCCTGTAGCGCGTCGCCCGCAAGTATGGCCGTAGCTTCATCGAATTGGCGGTGCGTCGTGGCCCGGCCACGCCTGAGGTCGTCGTCGTCCATTGCCGGTAGATCATCGTGGACGAGTGAATAGGCGTGCACGAGTTCGACCGCGGCTGCGATAGGATCGATTAGGGACTCGTCCAGCTCGAATAGCTCTGCGCTCGCGTAGGCCAGAAGCGGCCTAATTCGCTTGCCTCCGCCTAGCACGGAGTAAACCATCGCCTCGTGTAATCGCTCCGGTACACTTTCGGCACCAGCGACCACTCGCTCGAGTTTAGAGTCGATTCGCGAACGATAATGGTCGAGCCGGTCCGCGAAAGTTTGCTCTGGGGCGCGTGCTATCATACAAAATGATCCTACCACCGATACGGCGCGAACGGCCCGGGTTAGTGTGAAGCCAATTAACAGCCGACCGGTCGTCGATTCGTTGACCGATCTTGAGTACCAGAACCAAATCCTTCCGGGCGTCTCGCGAACGTTCGCGCTGACGATTCCCGTCCTGCCTGAGCGCCTGGCGCCGGTTGTCGCAAACGCCTATCTGCTGTGCCGGCTGGCCGACACTATCGAGGACGACATTGGGCTCGACAACGATCAGAAGTCGCAGTTTCACCAGCGTTTTGTCGAGATCGTTCGCGGCGAAGAGGATGCGGATTCATTTTCCGCTGAATTATTGCCGCTTCTATCCCCCAGGGTGCTCGAAGGAGAGCGTGAGCTGGTAGCCGGAACGGCGACTGTTATTCGAGTCACGTCCAGGTTTTCGATGCAGGAACGCGAAGCGTTAACGCGCTGCGTAGAAATAATGTGTCGGGGTATGCCGGAGTTTCAGCGACGTAAGAGTCTTGCCGGCCTGAAAGATACCGACGAATTGGCCGACTACTGCTACTTCGTCGCTGGCGTCGTAGGCGAAATGCTAACCGAGCTTTTTTGCGTTCACTGCCCGGAGCTTGAACCGCGTCGCGAAGAAATGATGCGACTTGCGCTGTCATTCGGCCAAGGTCTTCAATTGACCAATATACTCAAGGACATCTGGGACGATCGACAGGCCGATACGTGTTGGCTGCCGCGCTCCGTTTTTCGCGACGCCGAATTCGATCTGGAGCGCCTCGATCTCGATCACGAATCCGAAGTGTTTCGCGAGGGGCTCTCTGAACTGATAGGGATAGCTCATCACCACCTTCGTGCCGCGCTCGACTACACGCTCATTATCCCGGGCCACGAAACCGGTATCAGAAAATTTTGCGTCTGGGCAATAGGCCTGGCGGTGTTGACATTACGCAAGCTGCACGCGAATCCCGACTTCTCTGCTTCGAGGCAAGTAAAGATCTCGCGCCGAAGTGTCAAGGCGACAATCTTCGCGACCAATCGCGCGATTCGTAGCGATCTCGCGTTACGCGCTTTGTTCTCGCTCGCAGCGACACGACTGCCGTTAGAGTCGCCTGAGTCGAGCCCCGATCTCCGTCCCCGCGTATCGCCGCTGGAACGGTTGGATGCAGGCCGACTCTAGCCAAACCACGATCGACGGGGCGAGGTCGGCAAGCGACATTGCCATCATTTCCGCGCTCGCAATCGAACTTGCGCCGCTCGATGCGCGGATCGACGCTTTTCCGCAGTCGACAATCCGCCTGTATCAATGCGGTCCTGGAGAGAAGCGCGCCTATGACGCGGCCCGCACTGCGCTTGCTGCAGGCGCTTCTGCACTCGTATCGTGGGGAGTCGCGGGCGGTCTGCAACGAGGGCTTCCGAGCGGCGCGATCGTCCTGCCGCGTCAGGTGCGATCTTTCGCCGGAACCGTATACGACACGGACTCTCGCTGGCGCACTGAACTTTATCGCGGCCTGCAAACGGTGTTCCCGGTCGACGGAGGCGATCTCTACGAAGCGCCAGGCGTGTTGAAGACAGCATCGGAGAAAGCGGCTATAGCAGCCGCGACCGGCGCCGTCGCTGTCGACATGGAATCGGCGGCGATCGCTCGAGCGGCGTCGGATGCGCGACGTCCGTTCGTCGCTGTTCGAGTCGTGTTGGACAAGAGCGAAGACTTCCTGCCGAGCGGCGTTGAAGCGTGGATCGATGAAGTCGGGAACCGAAGAGCGGTTGCTGCATGGACATCACTGTTCCGACCTCGCGACTGGAAGAGTCTCGTAAGGCTATTCCTTCGCTACCGTGCCGCGCGGAGAACGCTCGCGGGTGCTTCCGCACTGCTCGTTCCGCAGGATTTTCTGCTTCCGAGTTCCACTGCAGCCGTTGATTGACGCGATGGAGCAAGGGCGAATTGAGATTGGAATCGCGAAAGCGCTCCGTGCTTGGGTCGCGCTGGTTCTGCGCCGTCGCGCGATCACAATCGTCGTGGTCATCCTGCTCGCAGCCTTGTCCGCTGGTTTCGCTTTCCAGAATTTGGGAATCAACACCGACACCGCCAACATGATCGCGCCCGAGCTCGAGTGGCGTCAGGACTACACGGCTTTCCGCGAGAAGTTCGCGATTCGTGATCGAAATATCGTCATCGTTGTCGATGCGGCAATCGTGGAAGACGCCGAGGCGGCAGCGCTTATTCTTGCCGAACGACTTCGGGAATCTCCGGGGCTCTATCGCGGCGTATTCGTACCAGGCGCTGGCGAGTTCTTCGAGCGTTATGGGTTGTTGTATCTCGACGTAGACGAACTCGAGTCTCTTACGGATCGCCTTGCGCAGGCGCAACCGCTGATAGGAAGACTGCAGCAACAACCTTCAGGCGCGGAATTCGTCGGCGTCCTTTCTGAAATGGTCGAACGCGACGCGACAGACACGGACGCGCTCTACGCTGAAGTAGCGCACGTGTTCGATGCGGTAGCGAGAGACCAGGATCGCGCGCTGTCGTGGCAGGCGTTGATAGGAGGTGTCCGAGACGAATCCGCGAGACGCTATGTGCTCTTGCAGCCGGTACAGGATTTCTCCTTGCCGCGTCCGGCCGCTGTGGCGATGGAGGGGATTCGCGAAGTTGTCGCCGAGCTTTCGGGCACGGTGCCGGACGATGTGCGCATACGCATCACCGGCACCGTTGCGATGGAGCACGAAGAGATGACGAGCGTAACGCGTGGCGCGACGGTGGCCGGGCTTTCCGCGCTCCTGCTCGTCGCTGCCGTCCTGTATGCGGCGTTGCGCTCGGTCGCCTTGCTCGTAATGTCGATCGCGACGCTGCTTGTCGGTCTGCTGGCGACGGCCGCGTTCGCGGCGGCAGCGGTCGGTAGCCTGAATCTGATTTCGGTAGCGTTCGCCGTTCTGTACATCGGACTGGGTGTCGATTTCATCCTGCATATCGGCTTGCGGATGAACGAACTTCGCGGCGATGGCGTCGGGCTCGACGACGCGATCATTGCGACGGTTGGCGGCGTGGGTACGTCGCTCGTGATTTGTAGCGTCACGACCGCGGCGGGATTCTACGCCTTTATCCCGACGCCATTCTCTGGCGTGTCGGAACTCGGACTGATCTCGGGAACGGGCATGTTTCTGAGTCTCATCGTCAGCATCACTTTGCTTCCCGCGCTAATGTCGGTTTTTCTGAGAGACGATGCGCGCGTACGGCGGCCGTGGCTCGGAACAGGCCGGTTGTCGTTCTTGTTCGATCACCCTCGGGTAATTCTGATCTCGGCGATCGCTATCGCGATCTTGTCGGCGGTGCTACTTCCGCGAATCGGATTCGATCGCAACCCGGTCAACTTGCGCGATCCGGATACTGAATCGGTGCAAACGCTGCTGGAACTCGCGAGCGACGGCGATGCCGTGCCGCTCAATATGGTGGCGTTAACGCCTGATGAGGCGACTGCAAATGAGTGGTCCCGGGCGCTTGCCGAACTCGATGAAGTCGATTCGGTCGCGACCTCAGCCTCGCTCGTCCCGCTCGATCAGGACACCAAACTGCTCTTGATGGAAGACATCGGTTTGCTGCTTGGGCCGGGGTTCGCAGATTTCGCGTTGGCCGAACCGGATCCTGATGAGCTGCTGGCTGCACTCGGTGTGCTCGACGCGCGAATAGCTGCGGTCTCGTCGCCGGCTTCGGGTCTCGCGGCGCTCGGATCGTCCCTGCGAAGTCTGCTGGTCGGAATCGACTCGGAGTCCGAAATGGAGCGGCGGGCGAATCTCGCCGGACTCGATTCGGCTCTGCTGCGGACGTTGCCGGCGCAATTGGGGCGCGTCGAGACAGCGCTCGAACTTGCGGATGCCGTAACTCTCGCTGATCTCCCGCCAGAGCTGATCGATCGTTGGATCGCCGCCGACGGCACCCGCTTGATCGAGATCCTGCCGGCCGTCGATGTAACGGACAATGCGCAGTCCGAGCGCTTCGTGTCGAGTGTCAGATCCGTAGTGGGATCAGCGACCGGCTTGCCAGTCGTCTACGAGGAGGCAGGGCGAACGGTGGCACGTTCATTCGAGCTGGCGCTGACCTACGCGCTGATTCTCATCAGCGTGATCCTCCTGATATTTCTCTCGCGATTGAGCGACGCACTACTTGTCATCGTTCCAGTCGTGCTCGCTGCCGGTGCGACGGCCGCGGCAACTGTCGCTATCGGGCTCGAGTTCAACTTCGCCAATGTAATCGCCTTGCCGTTGCTGCTGGGAGTCGGTGTCGACAACGGCATTCATATCGTTCATCGCATGCGTTCTGAGCCGCCGCCGGACGGGAATCTAGGCGCGACGAGTACATCCCGTGCCGTACTCGCGAGCGGACTTACGACGATCGCGAGTTTCGGCAACCTTGCATTCGCATCGCACCTCGGCATGTCCAGCATGGGTCAGGTATTGACGATTGGTATGATCGCGACAATTGCAGCGACACTGATTCTGCTTCCCGCTCTATTGAAAATTATTCGAACAGCGTGACGATTCTGGTTACAGGTGGCAACGGTTTCGTGGGCGCAGCCGTCGTGCGCGCGTTAGCTGAGAGCGGAGAGCGAGTGCGCGTGCTCGTACGCCCTGGCAGCGACAGGCGGAACCTGGTCGGTCTCGACACAGAGATCGCCGAAGGCGACATTACCGTCCGCGAGTCGCTCCGGCCTGCTATGTCTGGTTGCCGCGCTGTCTTTCATGTCGCGGCCGATTATCGAATCTGGGTTCCGGACCCGGAGCGAATGAACCGGACAAATATCGAAGGATCCGTTCAGGTCATTGAGGCGGCAGCGGATGCCGGCGTTGACCGCGTCGTTTACACGTCGAGCGTTGCGACGCTCGGTCTGCACGCGGACGGCCGTCCTGCGAATGAACAGACGCCTGTTTCGATAGAAGACATGACAGGTACCTACAAGCGCTCGAAGTATCGAGCCGAGGCCGCGGTCGGAAGGCGTTCTCGTGAACTCGGGGTCGACGTCGTTACCGTCAATCCTTCCACACCGATCGGTCCTGGAGATTTCAAGCCGACGCCGACCGGAAAGATCATCATCGATGCGGCAGCGGGGCGTATGCCGGCCTATGTCGATACCGGCCTCAACGTCGTTCATGTGGATGATGTGGCCGCAGGACAGCTGCTCGCTCTGGAGAAAGGAGTACCGGGAGAGCGATATATCCTCGGCGGAGAGGACCTGAGCCTTCGCGAGATTCTCGCACTCGTCGCCGCGCATACCGGGCGTAAGCCACCGTCGATTCGGTTGCCGCACTGGGTCGTCATGCCCGTCGCCTATTTGTCGGAAGGCTGGGCGCGGCTTGCGGCTGTCGAACCACGTGTCACGCTCGACGCCGTTCGGATGTCGGCGAAACGCATGTACTACTCGAGCGCGAAAGCTGAGCGAGAACTCGGCTATCGATCGCGCCCGCCCGGCGAAGCGATCGCAGCCGCGGTCGGCTGGTTTCGCGAGCACCAATACCTGTAGGGTAGGGCCATGAAGGCACGCGTTCGAGCCAGAGCGAATATCGCTCTGATTAAGTATTGGGGAAAGGCGGATGCCAGGCTCAACATTCCCGCCGTGGGATCGATATCGGTCACACTCGATCGGCTATGGTCAGATACTGAAGTGGAGTTCTCAGACGACCTGTCCGGCGACGAGCTTTTGCTTGACGGAAGTTCCCGGCCGGATCAACTCGAGCGCGCCTCCAGCACACTGGATCTCGTGCGCGAGCTGGCAGGCGTAGCACTCCCGGCGAAAGTGGTGAGCGAGAATAATTTCCCGACGGGTGCCGGGCTTGCGTCGTCCGCTTCGGGGTTCGCTGCGTTGACCGCAGCGGCGACCCGCGCACTCGGTCTGGATCTGACAGAGCGCGAGCTGAGCCTGCTTGCGCGTCGCGGCTCCGGTTCGGCCGCGCGGTCGATTTTTGGCGGTTACGTGGAGATGCACGCCGGGTCGGCGGCCGATGGCAGCGACAGCTATTCGGAACCGCTTCTTGACGCGAATGCGTGGCCTTTGACCGTTGTTATCGCGATCACTGGCCGGGGCGAGAAGGCCGTCGGATCACGCGCAGGAATGGCAGCGTCGGCAGCGACATCGCCCTACTATCCGGCGTGGGTAGCGACGAGCGCGGCTGATCTCGATCTTGGGCGTAGCGCGATACTGGAGAAAGACTTTGCGGCGCTTGCGAGGGTAGCCGAACACAGTTGCCTCAAGATGCATGCAGCCGCGATGGCGAACGATCCGCCGCTGCTCTATTGGAACCCCGCGACTCTCGCATGCCTGCAGGCAATAACGGAGCTTCAGGCTGACGGGAGACCCGTGTTTTTTACGATCGATGCAGGGCCACAGGTAAAGGCCGTTTGCACACCGGATGTCGCGTCCACCGTGCTTACTGCGTTGCGTGGCGTACCCGGTGTGGTCGATGTCATCGAGAGTGGGCTCGGACCGGGCCTGGAAGCGCTCTGAGTCGTGGCGGTTACCGCGACCGCTCCGGGGAAACTCGTATTGCTTGGCGAGTACGGCGTATTGGGCGGCGCTCCCGCGCTCGTGATGGCGGTAGACCGACTCTGTCGCGTGGAGATCATGACTAGCGACGACGATCTTTGTCATCTGGACGTCGTTGCTCCCGAGCTTGATGCGCTTAGATTCGGTGCGGGTGAGCCGAGTGGCGCGGCGCTGGTCGATCTCGTCACAGCGCCGGATTCCGGTCGTCCGCCCTGGCGTGGGGCGGTCGATACAGCCGCCTTCTTCGAGCAGGGCCGAAAGTTAGGTATTGGCTCGAGCGCCGCCGCGCTTGTCGCGTGGGACGCAGCCTGGTCGCGCTATACCGGGTTGACCTCAGAGCGACCACTCGAGCGGCTTATCGAGTTACACAGGAGTTTTCAGGGCGGAAAGGGTAGCGGGCTCGATATCGCCGCCAGCCGGTCGGGCGGAGTCATTTCCTACCGACTCGACGACGACGGAATTCCGAAAGTTGGAAGCGTTGCGTTGCCCGACGGTGTTCGATTCAAGGTGGTTTACTCGGGCAAATCCGCGCCCACGAGCGGTTTAGTGACGGCTTTCGACGCGTGGCGCGACGCGCGGCCAGCCGAGGCCGCTGAAGTTCTCGGCCAGCTCGCCGATTTAGCAGGCCGCGGTCGTCAAGCGGCGAAAGACAACGATGCCGCCGCTTTTTTGGCTGTACTAGAGGCTTACGGCCGTGAATTGGACGCTCTCGGTGGCCGAATTGGTGCCGAGATCGTGACTTCAGAGCATAAAGAAATCATCGGGCACTCGGAGCGGTTCGATGTTGTCTATAAAATAAGTGGTGCCGGCGGAGGAGATGTCGGCATCGGCTGGTCGCAGGACCCGGATGCGCTGGCCGCATTCGAACAAGCCGTGGTTGCAGACTACAAGGTACTGGATATAAATATGTGCGAAAGCGGACTGGTAATTGAAGGGCGTGCGAGTGGCTGACGACCGACCAAGAATTCCGGAGTTCTATCGGCTCAGTGTGGAAGAACGCGTACGCGCGGTTCACGAGCGCGGGCTGCTGACAGGGAGCGACTTCCGCGCGCTCGCGACCGGCAAGCACACGCTCGAGCTCGATGCCGCCGACAAGATGATCGAGAACGTCGTCGGCGTAATGGGGCTGCCGCTAGGCCTGGGCATGAATCTACGTGTCAACGGTACTCGCTATATCGTGCCGATGGCGATCGAGGAGCCTTCGGTCGTCGCAGCGCTGAGTTCCGCGTCGAAGCTCGTCGGTGAGAACGGCGGATTCGAGACCGAAGCAACCGACCCGATATTGATCGGCCAGATCCAGGTCGTGAACGTGCCCGATATCGAGACGGCAAAGAAGGCGCTGCGAGATCGGCGCCAGGAGATCGTGAGTCTCGCCAACAGCCTCCACCCGAAAATGGTGGCGCGTGGCGGAGGCGCGCAGGACATAGAATTATTCGTTCACCCGCTTCCGTCGAGCGGCAAGCCCATGTTGGTTGTGCACTTGCTAGTCGATACCCGCGATGCGATGGGTGCGAATCTCGTCAACGGCATGTGCGAGGGTGTCGCTTCGTTGATTGAGTCGATTTCAGGTGGCGAAGTCTTCCTGAGAATTCTGTCCAACCTCAACGACCGGGCGCTCGTCAGGGCGAATTGCAAGATTCCGGTCGATGCGCTTAGCGGCCGCGGCTACAGTGGCGAAGAAGCGCGCGACGGGATCATCGTCTCAGCCGAATTCGCTGCGGTCGATCCGTATCGAGCGGCGACGCATAACAAAGGGATCATGAATGGTATCGACCCGGTCGCGATCGCGACCGGAAACGATTGGAGAGCGATCGAAGCCGGCGCACACGCGTTCGCGGCACGCAGTGGACGCTATACATCCCTATCGAAGTGGTGGGCTGACGAGGAGGGCAATCTCTGCGGTAATCTCGAGTTGCCGCTGAAAGTCGGCACTGTCGGTTCCGCTGTCGAGTCCAATCCTACGGCCGCTCTGAACATGCGCCTGCTCGGCGTCGAGTCTGCGACCGAACTGGCACAAGTCATGGCGGCGGCCGGTCTGGCGCAGAACTTCGCCGCCATACGCGCTCTCGCGACGGAGGGAATTCAGAAGGGTCATATGACGTTGCACGCGCGCAGCGTCGTGACGGCCGCGGGTGCCCCGCCCGAGATCTTCGACGAAGTGCTGGAGCGTCTGATCCTCAGTGGCGAGATCAAAGTCTGGAAGGCTCAAGAGATCATCGAAGAGCTCACGGATCCCGTCATCCCTGGCGGGCGGGAAGGCAAGCGCGAACTCGAGAAACAGGATAAGTTCGGCGTCGGCTACGGAAAGGTAGTCATCCTCGGCGAGCACGCGGTCGTCTACGGCCGACATGCGATCGCAGCGCCTGTTCCGATGACGATCCGCGCGCTGGTCGAGGATTGCGATCAAGGTATACATTTTCTGATACCGCGTTGGGGAGTGGAGTTCCAGCTGTCGCCCAACGCGAGCCAGCGTCGCGGGTTCGAGATGTCTGCCGGTGTCATGCTCGATGAACTCGGTCTCAGCGACCGCGCGATGCGCATTGAGGTGTTCCCGGAAGTGCCGCGCAGCATGGGGCTCGGCGGTTCAGCCGCGATGGCGGTCGCGATCGTCAGAGCGATCGACAAGCATTTCTCGTTAGGGCTTGATGACGAAGAAGTTAATCGGCTGGCGTTCGAGGCGGAGAAAGTTGCGCACGGTAGCCCTAGCGGGCTCGACAACACGCTAGCGTGCTACGGCAAACCGCTCGTATTTCGTAGCGGCACCCCGCCGCTCGTCGAGCCGCTGAATATCAAGACGCCGATTCCCATGGTCATCGGCATGACGGGTTACGAAGGTCTCACGGCGAAGACCGTGGGTCGCATCAACACGGCCTGGCAGCAGGACCGGAAGCTATACGAGCGAATCTTCGACCAGATCGATGCGCTCGTACTACGGGGCGTTCAGGCGATCCAGGATGAAGATCTGGTTACACTTGGCGAGCTCATGAACGTCTGTCACGGTATGCTCAATGCGCTTCAGGTCTCTACACCGGAGCTCGAGCAACTTGTCGACATTGCGCGCGAAAATGGCGCGCTCGGGGCTAAGTTGACGGGCGGAGGCGGCGGCGGTTCTATCATCGCGCTCTGTGGTGAGGATTCGTCGTCCGTCGTTAACGCGATTCGGGCGGCCGGATATCAGGCTATTCGCGTCGATCTTGGGGCAAATCTCAATGGCACGTAGCGAAGTCGTCTCCAGCTCCGGAGAAGAGCTGATTCTGGTCGACGAACTCGACCGCGAGATCGGGCAGCGTGCGAAGAGCGATTGCCATTCCGGGAACGGCGTTCTGCATCGAGCTTTTTCGATCTTTCTGTTCAACGAGGACGATGAGTTGCTACTGCAGCGTCGAAGCGCGGAGAAACCGCTGTGGCCGGACTACTGGTCCAACACCTGTTGTTCGCATCCTCGCGTCGGAGAAACGATGGAGCAGGCGCTTTCGCGGCGTCTCGCCGAGGAACTCGGTATCGAGTGTCGGCTTCATTTTCTCTATAAGTTCAAATATCACGCGCAATATGGAGCCGTTGGCGCCGAGCACGAATACTGCTGGGTCTACTACGGTCGTTACAGCGGTACCGTCGACGTCAATGATCGCGAGATCTCCGAGGTTCGCTACGTGCCCGCTACTGCGATGGAAGAGGAGATCGCGTCTTCTCCTGACAGCTTCACGCCCTGGTTGAAGATGGAGTGGACACAAATCACGAGTTGTTATCTCGATAACATTCTCGCCGGTAACGACAGCGCTGTTGCGGTCGTTCAGAACCAGAGCCGATCAACGACATGAGTATCCCGCTGGTTCAGACCTACCGCGTCGGTCGCTACATACTCGAGCAAAAGCTTCGAAGAAGAAAACGCTATCCGCTCGTTCTCATGCTCGAGCCGCTGTTCCAATGCAATCTGGCATGCGCCGGCTGCGGCAAGATCGACTACCCCGACGAGATTTTAAAGAAGCGAGTGTCAGTCGAAGATGCTCTCCGCGCCGTGGATGACTGCGGCGCACCCGTCGTTTCCATTCCAGGCGGTGAGCCACTGATCCATAAGGACATGCCGGAG
>CAJIBS010000084.1_pt1 | contig 11873 bp, 11 predicted proteins | sample 9199411 | NCBI WGS metagenome assembly CAJIBS01 (sample SAMEA7708312, study PRJEB35096) | sediment metagenome | biome: marine neritic benthic zone biome [ENVO:01000025]; feature: sediment [ENVO:00002007]; material: shallow marine sediment [ENVO:03000034] sea grass bed [ENVO_01000059] ... | reverse complement strand
GTACCGACTTCGGCGCGCGACATGTTGTCCAGTCTGTACAGCCAGAACGGCAGGCCTTCTCCCATGTGGCCAAGGACAAGCTGTAGTTCCGGAAACTCATCGAAGACGCCGGAGGCGATCAGTCGAACGACATGCGTCGACACTTCCATTGCGAAGCCCCATTTCGCACTGTGCATGTTATAGCTCGAGAACGGGCCGTACATTTGCGCCGACGGGACGCGGGGATGAAGATAGATCGCAGCGTCGTTTGCGATGCAGGCTTCGAGGATCGGCCAGAATTTTTGGTTGTCCAGATACTCATTGTGTGTGTGGGAATTTATGAGGACGCCATTCAGCCCGAGCGAGCCGACTGCGCGCTCGACTTCCTGCGCGGCCGCAGACGGGTCCTGCGGTGCGATCGTCGCTAACGCTGCGAAACGGTCGGGGCGTTCCCGAACGACCTCCGCCATGCGGTCGTTGGATAGCGCGGCGAGCTCTGTACCTTCCTGAGCATCGAATATCTGCACACCGGGCGCCCAGTTACTCAGGACGGCCATGTCGATACCGCCTTCGTCCATGACTCCCAGCCGCTCTTCGCCGACATTCTGCATACGTTGCACGGCGTTGGCCGAGAACGGAGTGGACTCTGAGATCAGCTCGCGAAAGTTCGGTTCCAGGTCAGGGTTGGCGTTGATGATTCTCTTGGATGCCTGGATAACTTCCGGAGGACAAAAGATCTCTTCTACCGCGATACGGCGGTAATCGCCCGTTTGTGCGTTCGCCGCCCGGAGCATGCTCTGTGAAGCAACGACGGATGAGAGCGCTACTGCGTCTTTTATGAATGATCTTCTTGTTTTGCTCATGGTGACCTCAGGCGATAGAAGGCTTAGAGTGCAAAGTATGGTGTCACGAAACGCGGGAAGCGTATAGATACCGCTAACCGGCGCGTTGCCGCTATAGCGAGAATCTATAACGACGCTAGGAATTGGTATCCACGCTGAAACCCACTGCGTCTCGCACGGCGATATGCTGCTGAAGGCAGATTTCGACCAAACCTGAGCAGGCCAGATCTGGAGACCCACTTGATTCGTTCAAAAATCTCATCAACGTTCGTCGTATTGGCGGTTTGTTGTTCTGTCGCTCACGGTCAATCGGAAGCCGGGATCCAGGCGGAGCTGCGCGATATGGCCTTGCAGGATGACAACGGCAGAGTTGCGGTCCAGGATCTCTATCTGCCCTATCACGCGCAGGCCGATCTGGGCGGAATCGAGATCGTTCGCGATCTTTCCTATGGGCTGCACCCGCAGCAAACACTGGACATCTATTCGCCGGCTGAGCGTGGCGATGAGCTGCTGCCGATCGTCGTCTTCGTACATGGCGGACTGTTAGGCAACGGCGACAAATACGCGGGCGGCGCGGAGGAGCATCTGTACGGCAACGTCGCGGCATTCTTTGCGAACAACGGCTTCATAGGAGTCAACGCCAACTATCGCCTCGTGCCAAACGTCGTCTGGCCACAGGGTGCAGAAGATATGCGCGAGATTCTTGGTTGGCTACGGACGGAGAACGGTGCGTTTTACGGAGGCGATCGAGACGCGATGTTCATGATCGCTCAGACGGGCGGAGCCAGGCATCTCGCGTCCTACCTGTTCCACCGTCCTGCGCAGATGGTTCGATCGACGGAGTTGCGGGGTGCTGTGCTCGTCTCGCCGATGCTTGGTCCCAGCGATTCAGACACGTTCCGCCATTACTACGGCGAAGAGCCCGGCGCGCAGGAACGCAACTCGCCGTTGAGTCTGATCCAGAGTTACACGATGGAGCGGCCCAGAGTCCCGCTTCTTTTCTTGACGGGCGAATTCGATCCGCCGGCGATCGAAGTGGCCGTCGCGAGCGTATTCTCGGCACTGTGCCAGAAATACGGTGATTGCCCGCGACTCGAGCAGCTACGAAATCACAATCGCTTCTCGGCAATTACGAGCTTCAATACGCCCGATCAGACGGCCAGTTCGGTCGTGCTCGACTTTTTTCGCGACGCGTACAACTCGTTACCGGAATAATTAACGGGAGTGAAACGAATGACATTCGAACGTTTATCGATCTGCAGACGGATCTTCGTAGCAGGCGCCGCGGCGGCGCTGGTTTCGGGCTCCGCGCTCGCGCACCACGGTTTCAGTTCCTATCTCGAAGAAGATCATGTGCTGCGAGGCGTCGTTACCGCAGCCTATTTCGGGTTTCCGCACGCGCAGATGACAGTCGAGGCTGACGATGGAGAGACGTGGACGCTTTGGCTGGCCGCCTACGGGCGCGTTCGTTTTACTTGTCTCAACGAGATACTCGTGACTGGCGACACGATTAAGGCGTTCGGCCATCGAGATGCCGACCTCCATATCATGGAGATGAAGGCGGAGCGCGTGGAGTTAAACGGTGAAATCTACGACTTCTACCCGACGGATAATCCCGCGGGCGCCAACGCGAATCCCAAGCGGACCGAACCCTGTCCTACCTGACTGCGAGCGTCGACCGCAAGCTCGTCTCTTCTGCCCGAATGCCTACTCCGCTGTCGGGTCGTCAGGATCGGTCCACTCGTAGGACGAATCGACACGTGTCCGGTTACCGTCTGCATCGAGACGGTAGCGTACCCTGAGACCTTCGTCGTCGAGTATGCCGAGCGATTGCTGAAACTGGCCCGCCGGCGGCAATCCCGCTGGAGCAGTCGCTTCCAGAATATATAGACGGCTGTCGTGTAGAAAAATGCCGTAGAAGCTGCGTGACTGATCCTCGTTGGTAATCTGCAGCTGATGCCCGGTGATGTGATCGACCGCGGACCAGCCGTCGAACGTGATTTCGCCGCCCGCTCGACGAATGTTCGCGGCGGCAAACGCAACGGATCCGAGAACGTCGTATACAGCTGATGCACCGCGGAAACGCTCTCCCGTCCGTTCCGCGCGTTCCCGGAGCAAGCTCTCGATATTCGTGTAGTCGACAACCGTAACGGAGTAACTGCCGAAGGCATCTTCGGACGAATAAACTCGCGCCGGCGCTTCTACGTGATATTCAGTGGTAAAGGTCGTGTCACTGGCTTCAGGGTCCGAAGGGAAATTGATAATAAATCGTTCGGCCTCGTCGATGTATTTGATCCACGCAGCGGCCGTGGAGGGGCCGAGGGCGATTATCAAGGCACATAGCCAGAGTCTTATCATCGCCAGTCTCCTCATTAGTCGAACTCTCGTTCTTCGCCGTCAGGCATTGTGATGTAGCCAAGCAGGCAGCCGTTCTGCCCGTCCGCAAGACCATGGCATCGCACAGTGATCTCATCGCCGGCCTCGACACTGTCTGCTGTCCATCCGTCTCGTCTCAGCGTTGTAACGCTTGCGCCCTCCAGCGCCCATATCGCCGACTGTCCCTGGTCATCCGGGACTTCAAGGTAGATCCAGCTGTGTGGGTTCATCCAGCGGACCTCGAGAATCGTTCCCGTCAGATGAACCCATTCTGTCCGAAGATAGTTGCCGTGCGAGTGATGTGCGAACGCAGACATCGACAATGCAGTCGCTAAGAAGAACGCGAGACCATAGTTCTTAAAATTGAATCGCATTTGTCTCTCCTCGCCGTCGTAGATCCTATATTACGCTACTGAGATTCGGGACTGGCAAGTACGAACTTCTGCACGCGCTTGCCGGTCAAGACTTCGCCCGTATAAATATTTCCCTGCGAATCGGTTGCGACTCCGTCGATCCAGTAGAACTGCCCGGCATTGCGCCCCGGACTACCGATCTGACCGACCGGTTCGCCGCTCAGTCGCTCATGAATCCATATTCGGTGATTCGTGCCGTCGGCGACGAAGATGAACTGCTGCTCTTCGTCATGGGAGAAAGCGACCGAATAGGTGGAACCGCACATCGGCAGCGTCGCGTGACCCGGACCGCCGCAGATCGGGCCGCGACTCGGCGTGTTGGGGGCAACGAGAAACTCGCTGACGTATTCGCCCTGTTTGGTGAAGACCTGAATGCGATTCATGCCGCGTTCGCATATATAAACGAGACCGTCGTTCGAAATCATGACGCAGTGGAGCGCTGGTGCGAACGCATCCTGATCCGGAGGCGGACCGCCTTCCCAGTCATAGGGTGGTGTCGGTTCATCGCTGATCTCGCTTAGTGGCATGCCGCGGCCGCCCCAGCCCCGTTTGAAGTCGCCGTTGTCCATGTCGTAAACGAGAACGCGTTTCCCTTCCGTCAGGTAGATCTCACGAGCTTCGTTATCGAGCGTGAAGTTGTGTACGCCATTAGCGAGCACGTCAACTTCCTGATTATTCTCGTACCGTCTCGACAACGGTGTTTCGCCCGGCGCGGGTCGCGGCCCGCGATGCGGGAAATCCCACAGAAACTCACCCTCTCGAGTGAACTTCATGAGCCCGTCTCCCTGGCCGAAAGCAGACACCCAGACGTTGAACTCGCTGTCGACAACGACCGATTGTGGCCGCCTCGGCCAGAGTGGGTGGTGTCCCGGGCCTCCCCACGCGTTGAGGATGTTTCCCTCGGCGTCGAACTCGATGATTTCCGGTGCCGGCACGCAGCAATCTCCTCTCGGCGGATCGTAGGTCGCCATGGCTTCGTCCGGACGCATGTCGTCAGCGCGGCTCACGGCCCAGATGTGGTCTGCGTCGTCCGTCGTGATGAACGGTACGCCTTGAATCAACCAGGCGTTAGGGAAGGGCACTTTAGGCCAGGACGCGTCGACCGCGTACTCAGGTACGTGCTGCGCGAGGGATGTTCCTGCCGGAACGCTGATCGCCATGAGCGCGATGGCTAATCGACCGATTCGACCAGACGTCATCGGACAGCTTGAAAGTCGTGGCACAGTAGATCCTCTTTCCCAGGCCGTAGGCTCTTCTTTTATACGTATCCTGCCGATCCAAATCTACCCGGAATGCGCGAATTCCTGCGCTCGCGCGCAGTTATTTGCATGTCGTCAGAGAGTAGGTCATGTAACTAACTGATATTGAAAACTTTGATAGCTCGACGTCTCTGAGAATACCGAGGCTGCATAACTTGACGTTATAATACCTGTCCGCGACGAGAACCATTGCTGGGGGGCAATCCTATGATCCAGTCGCGACGGATACGCTATTTTCTTGCCGCCGCGAATCGCTTGCATTTCAGTGCGGCAGCCGCGGAATTGCACATCAGTCAGCCGGCGCTCTCCCGTAGCATCAGGCAGCTGGAGGAACGCCTCGGCGTACCGCTTTTTGAGCGCGCTGCAAAAGGAGTCGTTCTTACGCGATACGGTGAGCTCCTGGCCCGTCGGGTTCGCCTAATGGAACTCGATGCGGAGCACACGATCGCCGAGATCGAAGCGATCAAGACCGGCACAGGTGGCACGCTGCGAATCGGCGCGGGACCGGTTTGGATGCGGACTTTTCTCCCGCCCGCGGTAGTGACGATGCAGCGCCAGCGCCCGGAGGTTCAGATCGATCTCTGGACTGGTGTGATGGAGACTCACCTGTCTGCGCTGATGAACGGCAAGATAGACTTGTTGTGCGGCGATCTCGATTTTCCGAATCACCCCGAACTCGTAAGCATTCATCTCATCGATTTGGAGTTCGTGATCATTGCGGGTAAGAAACATCCGCTAGCCGGCAAAGCTTCAGTTACCGCCGAGGAGCTTCTGAACTACCCCTGGATACTGCTACGCAATGATTATCTCGGAAGAAATCGGTTTGGAGGTTTTTTCGCTGCACAGAGTCTGGCGCCGCCGAAGGCCGCAATCATGATCAGCCCAACCGTCGACAGGCTGGCTTACTTGGCGCTGGGAGACTATCTGTCATTCATCCCGAAACACACGCTTGACGTCGCGGAGCGAAACGACTGCGTACGCATCGAAATGGAGCGGGCTTTCTGGGTTGCGCCGCATGGCATGGTCTATCGCAGAACGAACACGCCCGAGGCATCCCTGAGCGCGTTCGTGTCGATCGTCAAAGATCACTTCAAGACTTCCGTCAGAAATATTCGCGCGACCGCCTGAAGTTCAGACGTCGATTCTCACGAGTTCCTCTCGGGGGGTCCCGTTCCTGTAGTCGCGAAGAAATTCCGCGGGGTCGATCTCAACGCCGTCAAAATTCTTTTGATAAGCCTCGGTCTGAAAATAGGCCAGATAGTCGTCCTGGTTATCGAAGTTTGGCGTCGATATCTCAGCGAAGTTGCCGTCAGGATCCTGAAAATAGAGGCTCGTTCCGGGGCCGTGATTGAAAGATTGCGTTGGCTCGATTCCACACTGACTCAGGCACTCGTACTTTCTCATGAACGTTTCGAAGTCGGGAATTCTTACCTGGAAGTGGTGGATACCCGGACCCTTGTAGCCGACTCGGTCGCGATTCGATACGTCCATATCCGGGAACTCGAAGATGCCGAACACTTCGGTCCAGGGAAAGTCGGCGTATATTCTGAAGAATGCCACGCCCTTATTGCCCTCCCAGGCGATCGCGCCGGAATCGGCGGTGACGACATTGGGCGCCTGGCCGAGAAAAACCTCGTACCAATCGACCATTGCCTGGAATTGTTGCGTATAGATAACGACTTCGCTGAGACGCATCGGCGTCAGGTTCGCGTGTAGTTTTTTCTGCTCGTCGATATCGGTTATTACATTTTCTGTCATTCGCATAACTCCAGATTCTGAGAGAATTCAATGTGTTAGCACATGGTAATCTATAATCTGCACGATCTCGATAATCTTGCTCTCTGGACGCTCAAGAGGAGCGAAAAACAACATGAAATCCCGTTTGTTTCCGATCTTTCTGTTGGTAGTTCCGGCCGTCGCCGGCGCACATCATTCGCGTGCCGAGTTCTCCGATCAGACAGAGGAGATTACAGGCGAGCTCATTAGTGCGCGTTGGGTCAATCCGCATCCTGAGCTGACTTTGCGTGTAACGGGAGATGACGGTACGACGGAGTCGCTCGTTGTCCAGGTCTACGGCGCCGCAAATAATCTGCGGGTGGTAGGCGTAACCGATGAACTCTTCGAGATCGGTGATGAGATCACGATTGCGGGCCAGCGTTCGACGCGTCGCGACGGCTTCATGCTCGCCACACATATGTTGCTGGCCGATGGCAGGCAAGCCATTTTCTCGCGAACGTTGGATCCACACTGGTCAAACGAGGCTGTCGGGGGGCGCGAGAACTTTCTCGCGGCTGCGCCGGATCTGGCTGACGGCTTAAACGAGAATCGCGGCCTGTTTCGGATGTGGAGTAACTATCCCAATCCAGGCGACGAAGGCAGATCGAATTTCATGCCTCTCACTGAAGCCGCGGCGGCGAGGAAGGCGGAGTTCGATCAGGAAACCAGCTGGATCGGCCGGCGCGAAGCGCCCGGTATGCCGGCCTTCATGAATAGCCGCAACAACTTCGAATTCTTCGACGATGGCGACACGATCCGCTACGAGCAGGGTGTGTTCGGAGTCGTACGGACGATCTATCTGCCGGAATCGGGAGGGGTGGAGGATCCGCAAGTTTCGCAGCTGGGTTACTCGACCGGGCGATGGGAGGGTAATACGCTCGTTGTTGAGACGACCCATCTCAACTGGCCCTATGTCAGCCGCGACGGCACTCCTCTGACCGAGAATGCACGTCTGACCGAACGGTTTACGGTGAGTGACGATCAAACCCGACTGGATTACCGGTTGACCATCGTCGATCCTGAGATGTTCACGGAGCCAGCGACGGTCGAGCGTCAATGGGTTGCGCTCGCCAACCCGACGCCCGACGAACGCTACGTGCCGTAGCGTTCGTCGTCTCTGTCTGAAAGGTCGTCGGTTGGCGGCTAGTTCGCCGTCATCGTCTCCGGATCGACGCGAGAGGCCTCGACGTTAATCAGCAGATTGACGTACATCAGAAAGCCGTTATCGAGCCCGTAGGTAACACCGAAGTCGCTGCGATCGAACTTCCCGGTGGCGTCCGCACCGCAGATTTCCTGCTCGGCGTTTCGGTGATGCGGCTGACAGCGAAAGCGAGTGACTTGTAAGGCTAGCGGCTGCGTCACGCCATGCAGGGTCAATTCACCTTCGATCGCGACCGGGTCGCCGTAGCGCGTGAATTCCGTCATCGTGCCCGTGTAGGTCGCTGTCGGGAATCTGGCAACGTCGAGGATATCTTCTGCTTTGGCGTGGTTGGTCATGTCATCCAGGCCGAAGTTGATGGAATCCATATCGAATGTCGCTTCGATCGAGCCGGTCTTGGCTTCGCGATCGATAACGATCGTGCCGGTCGTTCTCTCGATCTTGCCGCGCCAGATTGAGAGTCCGCCCTGGTGATCCGCCTCGAAGGTCGGGAACGTATGGCGCGGGTCAATCTCGTACACAACCGGCTCTGCGGTGGCGGCTGCGGTCAGACCGAGGCATGCGAGCCCGAGTGAGACGCGGGACAAACTGATCGTATTCATTGCAGGAGGGTCTCCCTATCGAGTGGTGTAGGACTCGCTATAGCCGTTGCGAGTGTTGGTGATCGTGAAACTGCTGCCGTCGGCGGAGACTTCCGCCTTGATCCAGTGAGCCTGGTCGTTCTCTGCTGTCATGTTCGCAGTCATTCGTTCTTCGGTGTTGTGCGCATCGTCGGAGCCGAGCGACCGGTGCATCTGCCAATATCCCTGGAGACCGGGGCTGGCTGCCGCGACCTCAAAGCCGTCGGGGTTGCCGCCTTTGGTAGCGCCGCCGCTCGATACGGCCGCGATCGGCTCCAGCGACCACACGAACTGCGGCGCGACGTTGTTGCCATGATGTGGGTAGTCGAGCAGATCGATGGTGCCGACGTTATTCGATGGGCAGACGAGCGCGTGTAAACCGCCCCAGGACAGATCGCCGACGTTGACGTACTGGAAGTCGCCCATCGAGAGATGGAAGCCCAGGCTGTAGATGTCCTCGCCGTCGGAATCGAGCCCTGTCGGCGCGCAGTCGTCTCCTCTGCAGTAAAGGCCATCGGGGTCCGCCCCTTCACAGACAGGGTTCGGTCCCGGTGACCCGGCCAGCGGTCCATCGAGGAACTCCTTGTCTCCGGCGATGACCGTTACGTCGACGCCTCGAAGCGGCAGGACGTCTCCCGGCGAGACTGAGGTTCTCTTCCCTGTCTCCGCCGCGGTCAGGTAACGCTCGAAGTTCTCGGCGTTACGTCCCGCGGTCAGGGTGCTGTCTCCGTAGTCGATGAACTCGATGATCGGAACCATCTCCGCCAGCGCGTATACGCCGCCCACGTGATCGCCGTGGAAATGTGTGGCGACGAAATAGTCGAGCTGTTCGAGCCCGGCATCGTCCATGGCTGCCTTGATGCGGTGTGAATAGATGTCTTCCGGGCGATTGAACGCGGCGTCCACCAGGATGGACTGGCGTTCCGGCGTCACGATCAGCGTGGCCGCCGCACCGTCGGCGTCGATCCAGTAGATGTCCATCTGCTGGGCGCAGACGCTCGATGCCGCGCAAACCAGGGCGATTCCTGTGGATACGCCTAATCTATGCATACCGCCGTCCTCTTGCGTCAGTTTCGTTTGCGTCAGTTTCGTTCCGCCTGAAGCCCTCGCTACTCGGACACCAGGTTGAATCGCTGTACGCGCCGGCCGATGTTCGTCTCAGCGACGTAGAGATTGCCCGCCGAGTCAGTCGCGATGGTGTGTCCATGGGTAAAGTGGCCGGGATACTGGCCGGGTCGCCCGAATGTCGACAGCGTCTCGCCGCTCTCGTTGTCCATGACGTGGACGGTTTCCTTGCTTCCATTCATGACGTACAGATATTGCTGATCTTCGTCCGGAGAGAAGGCAGTCCACCAGGCAGTGCCGCGTGAATTGTACTCGTCGACCTTTACCCAGATGTCTCGAACGTGATTGCCCATCTTGTCGAAGACCTGAACGCGGTTGCCCTGACGATCGCAAACGTAGATCAGACCGTCGTTGCTCATGTCGATGCAGTGGACAACCGCCGTAAATGTGCTCGGCGTGCCGGCCTCGCGCTCGGCTTCGGTCGCAAGGCTTCCCCACTGTCGAAGGTAGTTGCCTTCGGAATCGAATACGACGACTCGCTTGTTGCCATAGCCATCGGCGATATAGACGTCGCCGTTCTCGGGGTCGACGACGGCGCCGGCTGGTCGATGGAGTCGCTCTCGGCTGGAGTTCATGAGTTCCGTCTCGCGAGTTCCGTCTTCGGTGTCGAACAGCCCCTTGGTGCCAATCTGCATCAGCAGTTCACCGTCGTGGCTCCATTTCTGGACGATCGCGTCCTGGTTGCCGCCGATCCACACGTTGTCCTCGGTATCGAAGCTGCAACCGTGAACCGCTCGCGGGACGACGTCGGGATCCTCACCCCAGGCATCGACAACATTGCCGTCGAGATCGAACATCACCATCGTCGGTACCGGCACGTTCGTTTCGGTTTCTTCTTCAGTGATGTTGCGTCGATCGACGATCATGATGTGATCGTGAGAATCGACACAGACACCGCCAACCTGCCCATTGATCCAGCCTTCCGGTAGCGGTCGTGGCCAGTACGGGTCAACCTCGAATTGAGGCTCGGCCTGGGCCGATAGCGACCAGGCAGCGGCGATAAAAATCAGGATCGACGAGTTTCTCATCGTGTCATCTCCTCGGAGCGGCAGCGCCCGAATTTGTGTGATCCGCGAGCCTTCTCGGTGCCCGCGACTGTACGCAATCGATTCTACTAGAGATTTTCCCCGGGAAGCTTCCAGAAGCGAGGTCATTACCAACAGTTAAGGTTCGGTTCCCAGAATTTATGGTTTCGTCGGTGCCGGCGACGTAAATACGATCCCCGGCCGGCGTGCGCCAGCCGGGGACCTCTCTCTCGTCGCTATCTCTCGGGCTTTTGGGGAGGCAGCCCCGAGAGTCAGAGGGGGGGTACGAGATCGATCACAGTATTCCAAATGCCCACAGTACTTCAGTCAATAGCACTCGCATGCATCTTTCTTCGGCAGAAATGCCAATTACTTATGAGACGCGCCGACGCTACCAATCGCTCGATATCAATCGAACGATCGTCTATATGCATTTTCCGTATGCGATGCTCAGACGTGCTAGCGCTCTGCTATCGTCTTACCCGCGGAAACTTTGAAGTTCTATTGGTTATGGATGGTCGTACACAGAACGTAGCGATCGGCAAACGCCTGCCGAGGCGTGAGGATCGTCGCCTTATCACTGGCGAAGGTCAGTTCAGCGACGACCTCAATCTTCCGGGTCAGCGATATGCGCAGTTCGTGCGCTCCCCCTATGCGCATGCGGAAATCCGCGGTATCGACATTACGGATGCGTTGAATTTAACGGGTGTTGTCGCAGTTCTCACGGGTGAGGACTGGCGCGCCGACGGTCACGCCAATATTCCACACGTCGCCGACCCGACCGATGGCATCGATTTATCGATGCGTACTTTCGCCGGTCGCGGCGGATTCGTGTTTGACGACGGCCAACCAGTGATCGCGGTCGACAAAGCCCGCCATGTGGGAGAGCCCGTCGCGATCGTGATTGCCGATACCGCGGATGCCGCGAAAAATGCGGCCGAACTCGTTGCCGTCGACTATGCGGAGCTTTCCGCGTCCGCGTCGATCGATGCCGCCATGTCTGCGGATGCCGCGCAGCTCTGGGAGAGCGCCAACGGTAATATTTGCCTGGATACTTTGTTTTGGGACGATGCGGACGAAGTCGACCGAAGCTTCGAGACCGCGGCCCACGTCGTACATCGCTCATTCGTGACCAACCGCGTTGCCGGAGCGCAGACCGAGCCAAGGAGCGGCATAGGCGACTACGACGCTGAGGCAGGGCGTTATCTTCTTTATGCCGGAAGCCAGGGTTCCATTCGACTGAAGAACGGCCTCATGAAGGTCTTTGGTGTGCCCGGCGACAAAGTGCGCGTAGTCTCT
>CAJIBS010000479.1_pt1 | contig 12034 bp, 9 predicted proteins | sample 9199411 | NCBI WGS metagenome assembly CAJIBS01 (sample SAMEA7708312, study PRJEB35096) | sediment metagenome | biome: marine neritic benthic zone biome [ENVO:01000025]; feature: sediment [ENVO:00002007]; material: shallow marine sediment [ENVO:03000034] sea grass bed [ENVO_01000059] ... | reverse complement strand
ATCGAGCAACGATGACGATCTTCAGAGCGGTGAGGTCGCGCTAACGTATCAGGTAAGCAACGACACGTTGTTTTACGCAACGCTTGCTCGCGGTGACAAGGCTGGTGGCGTCAATACGGAAGCGAGCTCGAACCTGCCCTTCATGCAGCCGCAGTTCCAGACGTTCATCCAACCGCGCCTGCGCGTCGCTACCGAAACGCTTGTGAATCGGGAGATCGGCATTAAGGGCCGTTATCTCGATGATCGATTGGAGCTGCGGGCCGCCGCTTTTCATATGGATCGTAATGACGCGCAACTCGAATCCTGGATGTGGGATGGCGTGAACTTTCTCTGGATCGGGTTTCTGGACAACGTTGACGGTTCGAACGTCGGTGCGGAGCTGGAAATGACCTACGAGGCAACCGCTAACGTGAGTTTGTTCGGCTCGGTCGGTTGGGTCGATACTGAAGTCGATGAGATCACGACGTTCGACCTCGACCTGGACGACTTTGCGGTCAAACGAGACATCGAGCAGGCGAAGGCGCCGTCGTGGCAATACAACCTGGGCGCGAATCTTCGATTCGGCGATCGTTTGAGCGCACGCGTGGAGATCGAGGGCAGGGACGATAGTCGCTTCGGTTACTACCACGACTCGACGATCGGCAGCTACGATCTTCTGAACGCCAGCCTTCGCTACCGCACAGGCAATCTGGAATATCTCATCTGGGGGCGAAACCTTACCGATACGGACTATTCCGTTCACGGGCTGTATTTCGGTAACGATCCACGCAAAGGTTGGGTGAACGAGACCTATTATCAATATGGCGAGCCTCGAGTCATCGGCGTTTCAGCACGGTACTACTTCAACTGAGGTGGAATGATGCGGATCACAGTAGAACTCAGCCTTTATCCGTTAGAGACGGATTACGTGCCGAAAATTGTTTCGTTCATCAATGAGCTCGCCAAGTCGTCCGGAATAGACATGGTCGTTAACCAGATGAGCACTCAGCTATGCGGCGAGTTCAGTGACGTTACCAGCGTCGTGAATCGAGCACTCGAAAACTCTTTTTCGGACGGTCGCGCACAGGCTCTCGTAGTCAAATATCTCAACGCGGAGCTTCCGATTTCTGAGGATCCGGATCTCGATTTTGCTTGATAGCCTGGTTGCTGCTGCCGCAGCGGTATCTATCACTGAAGCCGTAGCGGTCGTACTCGCGATTGCCTACCTCGTTCTGGCGATTCGCCAGAATCTCTCGTGCTGGTATGCGGCTTTCGTGAGTTCACTGATTTACCTGTGGATATTCTTCGATGCGCGTCTTTATATGGAATCTGCGCTGCAGATCTTCTATGCGGCGATGGCGATCTACGGCTGGTACCAATGGCGTTTCGGCGGCAGCGAGCATGAAGGCGTACGAATTGTGGTTTGGCAACCTCTCCGACACGCGATCGTAATTGCCGGCGTTTTGACTCTCTCGGCAGTATTCGGCTGGGCACTGAGTTCGACGGACGCGGTATTCCCGTATCTCGACTCGTTCACCACCGTCTCAGCGATCGTTACGACTTACATGGTTGCGCGCAAGGTGCTGGAGAACTGGATTTACTGGTTCGTGATCGACAGTCTGTCGGTTTATCTCTATATCGCCCGGGAGTTGTATCTGACCGCAGGACTGTTTCTGCTCTATCTCGGCCTCGTCGTCTTGGGCTTCCGAGCATGGCTGAAGGACTGGAGAGCGCAGCAGGCAAGTGTTCCGTAGTGAATCTCGAATCTCGTATAGGGCGTAAGGACTTCGAAGCGCTCTGCGACTGTCTCGGTCTCGCAGAACGCGAACTCCGTGTGCGGCCGCTTAGCGGCGGTCTCTATTCGCGCTCGGTGCTGTTGTCGGCGCCGGAGGGCGAATGGGCCGTGCGCCTTCCGGCGGACGGCTCGCCCGGCGGGCTCGATTCGGCGGAAGAGACAGATCTTCTGATGGCGATGGCCGAGGCTGGCGTATCTCCCTCGCCGTCGCCTGGCGCGCCACCGGGTTACGTCATCACGAAGTTTCTTCCGGGAGCGCGACCTCTCACTGAAGCGGACACGCACGATCCGGACACCGCGCAGCGAATCGCGACGAGATTGCGCGAATTGCATTCGGTCCCGTTTCAGCTCTCCGAGTTTCAGGCTGCTGCGGTCGCTCGTTCGTACGTCGACGCCGTTACCCAGCTCGACCTGACCGGCGAGCAGCGCGCTTGGTGCGGAGAATGCCTCGACCTGGCGGCGTCGTACGATGAGCGTCACGGCGCCGTCTCGGTCTGCCACAATGATCTCGTCGCGAGCAATATCCTCGACGATGGAGAGCTCTGGTTCATCGATTTCGAGTACGCCGTTCTCGCCGAGCCGCTTCTCGATATCGCCGGCCTTGCTGCCATGAACGGGTACGTTGAGGATCAATACGAGCTTCTCGTCGACCGATACTATGGCGGCGAAGAGCCTCCGTTCGATGCGCAGGCGATTGAGGAAACGATCAGACTCTTGCGGCTCATCGCCTATCTCTGGGCAATGGGAAACAGAGATCGAAACGTGGCCGCCGATGCGTTTGTTGCTCGCATGGCCACGATGCTAAGGTAGCTCGCGACGCGAATAACAAGGACCGGTTCCGCGCCGGGATTAATACGTGGCAAACAAAATCGCTTTTCTCGGCCTGGGCGTAATGGGCTATCCGATGGCCGGTTGGCTAAGCAAAGCCGGTCACGAGGTCACGGTATTCAACCGCACTGGTGAAAAAGCCGACCGCTGGTGCAATGAGTACGCGGGTGCTCGTGCCTCGACTGCAGCGGATGCCGCAGCTGGCGCTGACGCCGTCTTTATGTGTCTCGGCGACGATCCCGATCTTCGCGAGGTTGTCTTAGCTGATGGCGGCGTAATCGATGCGATGTCATCAGGCGCGGTTCTTGTCGATCATACGACGGCATCGGCGAACATCGCTCGAGAGATTTCTGAATCCGGTGCGACCCGAGGCGTTCAGTTTCTCGATGCACCGGTATCGGGTGGCCAGGCTGGCGCCGAGAATGGTCAACTGACGGTCATGGTTGGCGGTGACCCCGCGACATTCGAGCGTGCCGAGCCGTATATCGACGCGTACGCAAAAATGATTCGCCTCATCGGTCCTGTTGGTAGCGGGCAGCTCGCGAAGATGGTCAATCAGATCGCCATCGCAGGCGTCGTGCAGGGCTTCTCCGAAGCATTGAACTTTGCGCTGCGAGCCGGGCTCGACCCGGAGAAGGTAGTCGATGCGATCAGCAAAGGAGCGGCGCAATCCTGGCAGATGGAGAATCGCTGGGAGACGATGTCGAACGGAGAGTTCGAGTTCGGCTTCGCCGTCGAATGGATGCGAAAAGATTTACGTATCTGTCTCGACGAAGCTCGTCGCAACGGTGCTGAATTGCCGGTCGCTGCGCTCGTCGATCAATTCTACGCCGACGTCGTCGGTATGGGCGGAAAGCGCTGGGATACATCGAGTCTGATTGCACGCCTGAACCGCGAATCCAGCGATTCATGAGATGAACCCACTGCTCGCCGATCTCGTTAGTCTGCTCGAGCTCGAGCAGCTCGAGGATCGGATATTCCGTGGCCAAAGCCGAGACATCGGAAGCCCGCGCGTGTACGGCGGGCAGGTTCTCGGGCAGGCATTGACCGCCGCCTACCACACGATCGAAGGCCGGCTCGCGCACTCGCTGCATGCTTATTTCCTGCGTCCCGGCGACGTCAAAGCGCCGATCGTCTATGACGTAGACATCGCGCGCGACGGAACAAGTTTCAGTAATCGTCGCGTCGTCGCTATTCAACATGGGCGCCCGATCTTCAACCTGGCCGCTTCATTCCAGATCCCCGAGAGTGGGCTGGAGCATCAGGCGACGATTCCTGTCGTGCCGCGGCCCGAAGAGCTGCACGACATGAGCGAGATGCCCGAGGAACTGCTCGAGAAGGTTCCCGAAAAAATGCGTCGCTACCTTACCCGCAAGCGGCCGTTCGAGCTGCGTCCGGTCGAGCCCATCAACGTGCTGTCGCTCGAGCCGTCGGACCCTGTTAGGCATATCTGGCTTCGTTCAGTAGACAGGCTTCCTGACAACCCGGAACTGCATCAGAACCTGCTCGCCTATATTTCCGATTTTCAGCTTCTCGGTACCGTAACGCTGCCGCACCGAATTCCTATCGCGGAGGGCCGAGCGCAAATTGCGAGCCTCGATCATGCGATGTGGTTTCACAGACCGTTCCGCGCAGACGAGTGGTTGCTCTACTCGCTGGAAAGCCCGAGCGCGGCGTCGGCTCGAGGGCTCGCGTTGGGTCATTTCTACGATACGGACGGGCGGCTCGTGGCGTCTACGGCACAGGAAGGCCTTGTCCGAATCTGGCCGCGCGAGAAGCGCCGGAAATAGCCCGCCAACGGGCGCAATTTGCGGGCCGAGACCGGTTTCTATCGGAAACTGCACTCGTCGAGTGGGCAATTACCCAGAGGTATATACTGGCTGAAATCGGCGGCACACGGCGGGTGGTTAGCATGGCCGGAATAATAAGAACATCGGGGTTATTTCTTGCAGTTTACCTGTCGGCGAGTAGCGTGCTGGCGCAGAGTGGTGGGCCCGCTCCCGCGCTGACGCCGGAAGAAGTGACGTCCAATAGAGAATCCGTTCGATGTATCTCCGCGGGAGCTATTCGGGAGACTGAATCGCTCGATGACCGCAACATCGTCTTTCGGCTGCGTAACGGCGATTACTATCTCAACACGCTCATTAGTCGTTGCGAAAACCTCGAGCGCACCAACCGAATCTCGTTCACGACGCCGGCAGGACGCCTCTGTAGTGGGCACTTGATAGGCGTGATACAGCCATTCGGTAACGCGAACCGACCAATTGGTACCTGCGGACTACGCCGATTCTTTGAGGTCAGCGAACAAGAAGCTGCTCTTCTGGGTGTCGAAGAAGCGGAGAGACGCGGAATACCGCAGATGGAAGTGGAGAATCCGAACGATGAGGAATCTGAGTCCGAGGACTCTCCGTCAGAAGAGTAACGTCGTTTCGGTCGACGCTATGTTCGAGCAGTGAGTTCCTCGCGGTAGCGCTTGCCACGCTCGACATAGTGACGGGCAATCCATTCGATGTGCTCGAGCTCCTCGTCGGTGGCCTCACGAATTCGTCGCGCGGGTGAGCCGATGATGACCGAGCGGTCGGGGAACTCTTTGCGCTCCGTGATTAACGCGCCTGCGCCGACGATGCAATTCTTGCCGACGATGGCATTGCTCAGGATGGTTGCCCCCATGCCGATCAGCGTGGCATCGCCGATCGTGCAGCCGTGAACGGTCGCAGAGTGGCCGACACAGACATCATCACCTAGCTGCGTTGGTGCACCGCCGTCGACATGAAAGACTGATCCGTCCTGAATGTTTGTGCGATCGCCGATCGTGATCGTATCGTTGTCGCCCCTCAGAACAACGTTGAACCAGACGCTCGCGTCCTTGCCCAGGCTGACGCGCCCTATAACCGCGGCATTGGGCGCAACGAAATAGTTATCGCCGACAGTTTGAACGATGTCTTCGCCCAGATCGTAGATCATTGTTGGTCAGCCTCTGGCTCGCTTATTGAAGTCGCGGCGTAGTGTAGTGCATTAAGGCGGCGCCGGAACCGCAGGCAGCTCTTTATCAGTGCCTGCATCCCGGAACGAATGAATTCGCGAACCACAGGATGCTGCAGTCCGACGAGTATGACGACCTGATCATTCTCTTTCGCTCTGCGAATCACAGTCTGTAGCGCCATCGTTGCGCTATCGTCGACATGCGGCACGTCTGTGAAGTCGAGGATGACCATGTCGTGATCTGCGATGTTCGCGAGGCGCCGCGTCAGGCCGTTCGCCGCGCCGAACGTCATCGGTCCGCCAAGATGAATGAGTAGAACGCGATCGTTGCAGCTATCGAACTCGGCTTGTTCGGCTTCCGTTAGCCGCGGTGCTGCCTCGCGTTCAGTGCTGAGTTCCACCGATTCGAGCTGTAGGTCTGCCATGCGCTTCACGAGCACCAGACTAGCCATGATTACGCCGACTGCAACCGCAGTAACTACACTGACGAAGACCGCCAGGAACCAGACGATCACCATGATCAGTACGCTGACGGGCTGGGCATAGCGGATGCGTTTCAGATAACCCCAGTCGATGATGCGAACGCCGATATAGACGAGAATTCCGGAAAGTACCGATGCGGGAATGTATCGGATCAGGCCGCCGGCCCCGAGCAACAGTGCGAGAAGAAGTAGCGAGTGGATGACACCCGATAAAGGTGACACGCCGCCCGCGCGAATATTCGACATCGTTCGCGAAGTTGCGCCTGCCCCGGGGATCGCGCCGAGTAATCCCGCGACGAGATTGCCGAGTCCCTGTCCGAGCAATTCTCGATCTGAATCATGGAACTGTTGCGTTGCCGAATCCGCGGCCATCGACGTTAGCAGGCTGTCGAGGGAGCTGATCAGCGCGATAACCACTGCGGCAACCCACATCTCGCGCCACGGCAGCTCGAGCAGAGGAGGAAACACGAAGTTCGGCAGCAGCGAAGCTGGATCTTCGAGGTAGGGTACGCTCGCGCCGAGAATCGTTATCAGGAAACTACCTCCGATCAGCACGACGAGTTCCGCGGGTACGAAGGCACGTACTCTTCGCGGCATGATGTAGCAAGCGGTTAGCGCCGCGGCCGCGATGACGGTTGCCCAGAGATTCGCGTTCGCGAGACTTTGAGGCAAAACTTCAACCGCCGTTACCGTATCGCTGACGGACGTGTGGCCGAGGAGTGGATTGAACTGCATGACGATAATGATGCAGCCGACGCCCGAGCCGAATCCGGAGACGACGGGGTAGGGGATCAAGCTGATATACCGTCCGAATTTGAGTGCGCCGAACGCCATCTGGACGGCCCCTGCGAGCATGACGACGCCGATTGCCGCGCTCGGCTGATCCGCAAACTGAAAGAATACGCCCGCCATCACAATAGCAAGCGGTCCGGTTGGGCCCGCTATCTGCGTCGGTGTGCCGCCGAAGAGCGCCGCGAACAATCCGGTACAGATAGCGCAATAGAGTCCGGCGACCGGGCCAGCGCCGGAGACGACACCGAAAGCGAGTCCAAGTGGTAGAGCGACAGCCGCAGCACGAATTCCGCCGCGAAGGTCGCTGCGCCAGTTGTTGAAGTCGAGCGTGTTTAGAACTCGCAGCTGCACTCGGGTGCTCTCAAGAGTTGCGACAGCCGCGAGTTTGTTGTGGACGCGCGCGCGTCAGCCCTTGGCCTGGTCGGCGACAGCTTGAGCCGCGGCTGCGATGGCTTCGCTATCACCGAGATAACCGGCGCTCAGCGGCTTGAGATCGCTGTCGAGCTCGTAGGCTCGAGGCGAACCGGTCGGGATGTTGAGTTCGAGAATGTCCTGCTCGGAAATGTCCTCGAGCATTTTCACGAGCGCGCGCAGACTATTGCCGTGAGCGGCGATGAGTACGTTGCGTCCTGCGATCAGCTCGGGCGCGATGGTCTGCTCCCAATAGGGTATCACCCGGTCAAGCGTTGTCTTCAGCGACTCGGTAGCGGGAAGTTCCGATGGGGCCAGCGCGGCGTAGCGCGGATCCTGCCTGGGATGGCGCGGATCGTCTTCTTCCAGTGCTGGCGGCGTAATGTCGTAGCTTCGGCGCCAGATCTTCACTTGATCGGCACCATGCTTGGCCGCGGTCTCCGCCTTGTCGAGACCCTGCAGCGCGCCGTAGTGACGTTCATTGAGTCGCCAGTCGCGTACGACGGGAATCCACATCAGATCCATCTCGTCCAGGATCAACCAAAGCGTGCGTATAGCGCGCGTGAGCACTGAAGTGAACGCGATATCGAACGAATAGCCTTCAGCCAGCATCGTCTGGCCGCCCTGTCGGGCTTCGGAGACACCCTGCTCGGTCAGATCGACGTCCGTCCATCCCGTGAAAAGATTCTTGAGGTTCCATTCGCTCTGGCCGTGGCGGACGAGAACGAGCTTTCCGATTCGGTTGGGGTCGGTCATGATGGTGCGTATTGTTCGCAGATCGCGGCTCGAAGGCAACTGCAAAGCCTGTCGTGGCCAGGTCGCAGCCGCGTTTGTACCGACTGACGGGCGATTAGAGCGACTTCAGAATCGAAAGTTTGTCGCTAGTCGAGGCGCTCGATCTCGCGAAGCGCGACCGAGAGCGTCGCGAAATCGAGAATTCCGGACGATTCCATATCCTTGAGCGTCTGCCTGGCGCGTTCGATGTCGTCCCGAGACTCCGCCATCCAGTCCGCCAATGCAGCTCGCGGCGATTTCTTTCCTCGACGGCTAAGGATCGTTCGCACTAGACTGTTCTGCTGCTCGGCCAGATGTTCCCGTAACGTAGCGCGCGCCGTCGCCGGCCAGCGGCCATCCACCTGGAGCGTCTCGATCTTGTTGCGGATCCAATCGAGACGAAGCTTCTGGCCAAGTTCGAAATAGATCGCTGCTACCTGCGTTTTCGTAACCCGGCAATCGGTACCGATCTCGATGATGTCGAGTACCTGGGTTGCAGCGGCTAATGCTGCCAGTGGTTCGGCGATACGCCCCGGAACGCCGAGTCGCTGCATCTGAGTCGCATCTTCGCGCCGTCCATCAGGGCTATGCTCGCGAGATAACAGCGCGCGCCGGGCCTCCGCCACGCCGGAGCCAAAACGCGAGATCGCAGTATCGATTGAATCGACCTTCGGATGGCGTTGCAGTAGCCAGTAGATCGCGTGGCGTAAGCGTCGGCTGATCTGAAACAGGAGATCGTATTGCACGGACGCGGGCGCTTGGTTGTCACGAGCCTCGATTGTCCTGCACAGATCGCGAACTTCGAATATTTCGCAGGCGATCGCATACGCGCGCGCTACCTGGGCGGTCGTCGATCCCGTGTCTTCCTCCGCCCTAATGACGAATGAAGCCCCCATTCGGTTGATCATGTCGCTTGCAACTCGCATCGCGATGATCTCCCGTCGCAGACGATGCGTTCGAACAGCTTTCTTGAATCGCCGCCGAAGGCCGGACGGAAAATAGTCCTGAAGCTCGGCCTCGAAATACGGGTCTTCCGGTGCGTCGGTTGCGACGAGCTCGTTGAAACAGTCGATCTTCGCGTAGCTCATAATGATGGCCAGTTCCGGGCGAGTCAGGCCGCGCTCGTTCTTGCGCCGTTCGCTGATCTCTTCGTCCGACGGCAGGAATTCGAGTTCACGATCGACGAGTCCGCGAGCCTCCAGCGCGCGAATCATGTAGACGTTTTCTCCCAGTCGCTCGTAGTTCGTCGAGCTCATGACACTAAGCGTTTGCGACTGCTGGTAGTTGTTTTCGAGTACGAGCTTCGCTATCTCGTCGGTCATCTCAGAGAGCAAACTGTCGCGCTTCGCCCGGGATAGCGCGCGCGTAGCGATTGCGCGCTCGAGCAGGATCTTGATATTGACTTCGCGATTGGAAGTATCGACGCCACCGGAATTGTCGATGAAGTCGGTGTTGATACGACCTGCGCAGGACGCAAATTCGATTCGCCCTAACTGGGTGATTCCGAGATTGCCACCCTCACCGATAACCTTGCACTGCAACTCGTCTGCGTTCACGCGTACCGAATCATTTCCGGGGTCGCCGACGTTCGCGTGCGCCTCTCGGCTGGACTTGATGTATGTCCCGATTCCGCCGTTCCAGAGCAAGTCGACTTGCATGCGCAGAATTGCGCGAATCAGCTCAAGCGGCGTTACGTTCTCTGTGGTGAGCTGAAGCATGTTCTGAGCAGCGGGGCTAAGCTCGATCGTCTTGCTGTTCCTCGAGAAGATGCCGCCGCCGGATGACAGCAGATCCGTATTGTAGGCATCCCAGCCAGCACCACCTTTTCGAAACAGCCTGCGCCGTTCGCGGAAGCTCAACTCCGTATCGGGGTCGGGATCGATAAATATGTGCTGATGATTGAATGCAGCGACGAGCCGGAGCTGACGCGACATCAGCATGCCGTTCCCAAACACGTCGCCACCCATGTCGCCAATGCCAGCCGCGGTGAACGCTTGTTTTTGCGTGTCGATTCCGAGCTCCCTGAAGTGACGCTTAACGCATTCCCAGGCGCCTCGGGCGGTGATGCCCATTTTCTTGTGGTCGTAGCCGGCAGATCCGCCGGACGCGAATGCGTCGCCGAGCCAGAAGTCGTACTCTGCTGCGACGTTGTTGGCATGATCAGAGAACGTCGCCGTGCCTTTGTCGGCGGCGACCACGAGATAAGGGTCGTCGTCGTCACGTCGGACCACGGATTCCGGTGCGACTATGCGATCTCGGATGATATTGTCGGTGAGGTCCAGCAATCCCCGTATGAAGTTCTTGTAGCAGCTGACGGTTTGCTGCATTCGTTCCGCGCCACTGTCCGGTAGTTGCTTACAGACGAATCCGCCTTTTGCTCCCGCGGGGACAATGACCGTGTTTTTGACCTGTTGGGCCTTCATGAGCCCAAGTATTTCGGTGCGAAAATCTTCACGTCGATCGGACCAGCGCAGCCCCCCTCGTGCTACCGATCCGCATCTCAGGTGAACTCCTTCAAACCGCGGCGAGTAGACGAAGATCTCAACCATCGGTTTAGGGTCGGGAAGCTCGGCAACTGCGGATGAATCCAGTTTAAAGGAGATATAGGACTTCTCTTGATCTGCATCAGTCTGGAAAAAATTGGTTCGCAGCGTCGCCTCAACCACGCTAATAAATGCGCGGACGATTCGATCTTCGTCGAGCGTTTCTACACGATCCAGACGAGACGAGATCGTACGTTGGTGCTTTTGGCTCTGCGATTGGCGTCGTTTGTCGTCGATCTCCGGGTCGAACAGCGAGCGAAACAGAGCGACAAGCGCATTCGTAAGGATGGGATAGCGACTCAACACTTCCTGCATGTAGCTTTGGCTAAACGCTAGTTGTGTCTGTAGCAAGTACTTACAGTACGCTCGAAGAAGTGCCGCTTCGCGCCAGTCGAGTCCCGCGTCGATGATGAAACTGTTGAACTGATCGTTCTCGGCATCGCCAATCAGTACACGCCTGAAACATTCGAGAAAGCGATCTTCAATCGCGTCGGGATCGAGAGATTCCCCGGAAACAGGTTCGAGGTCGAACTCCTGAACCCATAGGCACCGGTCACCGCTCTGAATCTCGTAGAGCCGCTCGCTCAAGACCTTGGTTCCCATATGCTCGAGGATTGGAAGCGCCGTATAAAGCTGAATCGATTCGCCGAGCCGCATTGTCGTAAAGCAGAGACGATGGTCATCCGCCGAGCTCTTGCGGCGCAATGTCATTTCGAGTGCGCTGTCACCGTCCAGGACGGCAGCGATTTTCTCGATCTCTACGCCAGCTTTCTCCGGATCGACCTGCTCCTCGTACGCAGCCGGAAATTGTTCTGCGAACCGATGAAACAGTCGAATCCCGTCGTTTGGGCCGAAGCGATCCAATAGCACTGCGCGAAAACGGTCTCGCCAGGTCTCGGCCACCTTCTCTAGTTTCGCTTCCAGGGCTGCAATCTTTGGCGCTACTTTCTTGTCGTGCGGAATGCGGACGGTAGCTTCGAGTCTCGCGAGCGCGGATTCTGACATTGTCACTCGGGTTTCGATTGACGTTCCGCCGAACTCTTTCAGGAGCACGCGCTCTATTCGCCGCCTTGTCGATGCGCTGTATTGATCTCTGGGTAAGTAGACGAAGCAGGAATAGAAACGATTGAATGCGTCGCGCCGGCAAAACAGTCTGACCTGGTGTCGTTCCTGCAGATTCAAGATGCCCGAGCTGATTCTCGCCAGATCGTTCGACGATCCCTGGAACAGATCGTCTCGCGGAAAGGTGTTTAGTATGTGTTGAAGAGCCTTGCCGCTATGGGTCGTCGGATCGAGAGCGGAGCGGCGCATGATTTTTGCGATCTTCAGTCGAACCAGAGGGATGTCACTCGGTCTCTCGTTGTAGGCAGCCGACGTAAACAGGCCAATGAAGCGCTTGACCGTCTTTGGCTTGCCGTCCGGGCCGAATATCTTGACGCCGATCAGGT
>CAJIBS010000390.1_pt1 | contig 12069 bp, 11 predicted proteins | sample 9199411 | NCBI WGS metagenome assembly CAJIBS01 (sample SAMEA7708312, study PRJEB35096) | sediment metagenome | biome: marine neritic benthic zone biome [ENVO:01000025]; feature: sediment [ENVO:00002007]; material: shallow marine sediment [ENVO:03000034] sea grass bed [ENVO_01000059] ... | reverse complement strand
TTAGTTCGCGGATCGCGGATCCGTATCTGATCAGCGAGTCCGTGTCTATCGAATCCTGGGACGCGCCGATTTCGATTTCTTGTCCGGCAGGTGGCGAAGTGGGGACGACCTGGCAGCCAGTTATCAGCCAGGGTAAAACTGCCAGCAAAGAGATACGCAGGTGCTTAGTCTTGAAGCGCCGGGCCAGCTTGAGGGAGGCGCACACGAAAGTGAGCGCCATGTTCGGAATCAACGACCTCAACAGCTCCGTCATGAGCCTCAACATATTCTTTTACGATTGACAAACCAAGCCCCGTGCCTTTCACGTGCGCCTGATACGCAGCCTGGCCTTGATAGAACGGTTCGAAAATGCTTTCTCGCTCGGCGTCGTCTATTCCGGGCCCGGAGTTGCTTACCTCGAGTACGACATCGGAGTTCTGCCTGGACAGTTCGACGACAATTCTGCCGCCTACCGGGGTGTATTTGATCGCGTTTGTAACCAGGTTGTCGACAACAATTCTAAGCTTGTTTGCATTGCCTCGGCACCCAACGTCGTTTACCCGTTGCTCGAGATTGAGCTGTTTCGATCGCAGAGTCAGTAAATGATCAGCAATCGTCGATCGAACTATATCGGTGAGAGACACGTTAGCTTCTGTCGCCAGCGTCGTGATGGATTTTTGAACTTTTCCGAACTCGAGCAGATCTTCAATGAGTTTTTGTAGATGGAGGCTGTTATCCCGAATTATCTCCGTAAGCTCGTTGTCGACGGCCGCGTCATGATCTAACTCCTCCGCGAGTAGCTCAGCGCCTTCTCGAATCGTTGTCAGCGGAGTTTTCAACTCGTGCGACATATGACGCAGAAATGTCGTCTTTTGATTCTCCAGCTCGGTAATTCGACGACGAAGCCAGTCAAGTTGTTCGCCCAGGTCCTCCAGGTCCTGCGGACCATGAATCTCAATGGGTGAGGAGAAGTCGCTGGCGCCTAATCGGCGAATCGCAGCGCTGAGTTGCCGTATTGGTCCGGTGACAAGCGCCAGGAATACGGAAGCGACGACCACTGTGATCGGAATGACTGTCGCCGCTTGCAGTAACAACGCGCCCTGAAGCTGCCCGGCCATATCTGTCGTACTAGTGGAGTTCTGGGCGATGAGTTGGCTGCTCTCAGCCAGAACAGTTCTCGCTCTGCGGGCCAGGTCTACCCATTCGGGACCCGATCCTGCCGTTTCGCTCTCGGTAGACTGACCGCGTTGTTTGTTGAAGAGTTCGAGCTCCTCGCGTACGAGACTCTGAAGTGCCTCCCGTCCTGTCTCCGTCAACTCGAGCGTAGCCAAGTTCGTAGCGGCGTTGCTAAACGCTGTGCGTCTGTCCAGGTAAATCTGGTAAACAGCATCGCTTCCAACAACCTGAAATTGACCGAGGGCCCGCTGCATTTCCGTCAGAGAATCGACGAGCACACGGCTTTCCTGGGTCGCAAATTCGGCTTCGAGGACCGTTTCTCTGCTGCTTTGGGCCAGTCTGTCGACTCGCACTACGGCCGTGACGATTGCGGCGATCAAGGGAAGGCTCACGATGGCGAAGCCAAACAGGATCATCCGGACGATGGATTTAGGGCGAAATGTTCTCATTGCATGAGCGGCGTTATTCTCAAGTGTTTCTGTTCACCGATCTGCCCGAAACGTTTTACTGACCTCCCAGGTATTCTTCCCGCGGCCCGATCAGAGCGGTGCCGTCTTCGAGCGTCAAGCGCTGAGTAGATGAGTTATTCGAGCCATCGCGCGCGCGCGATCCTTCGACATTAACGACCGTACCGACCTTGAAGGTGTCTTTCAGGACGCCAGCACGCATCAGTGATCCTGGAGGCCAGGTCGAGAATCCCCAGGTCGTCACCGTGCCATCGGCCTCGGTAACATCGACGAAAAACCAGACGTGCGGGTTCTGCCACTCGACCCGTTGTATGGTTCCGCTCACTTTCACAGGCATGCTCGGGTCGAACTCGGCCAGGGGAGAATGATGCGCCCATAGCGGCCGCGCGGCGAGCACGAGGCAGATTCCAAGCAATAATGAAAGAGAGTGCTTATGCCGCATGAACAAACCTCTCGCCAGATCGGTAGAGGACTCTATTAAACAGCTATGTGACAAGTCAATTCTCTACGTCAGGATTGAAAGGACGCGATATAAGGCTAACGAGTCTGATCGCGGTAATCCTTGACTCTGAAGCTCCACAAAGAAACATTGGTGGGTACCTAGAGTACGTGAAAGTACGTATTCGCGCCTGACGGATGGTCATCAATGATGACCGAGCAAAGCATCGGCAAGTAACGAAGCGCTGCGCACGGGCCGAACGCCGGGAGATCGGCTCGTGTGATGACTCGCTAGCGCGGCGTGCATAGGGGATTACTCAATTGGGGGCCGTACATGAATTTCCTGATTTGGCTTTATGACAGTTCACTCGCTGACGCGGTGCGGTCGACGACGTGGGTTTATCCATGGGTGAATGCTTTTCACGGTGTCGGGATGGGTTTTCTAGTCGGTGTGATTCTGATGATTGGCCTACGCGTGCTGGGTTTTGGGCGCTATCCCGTTGCGCCGTTGCAAAAATTCCTGGTCGTCGTCTGGGTTGCGTTCGCAGTTAGCCTCGTGACGGGGACTGCGCTGTTCGTTGCCGATGCGCCGCGATTCTTCGAAAGCCCGACGTTCCGCGTAAAAGCGTTGCTTATCGTGTTGGCCGGCGTTACCGCCTGGCTTCTGTGTCGGGCTGTGTTTCGCGATGGCGTCGGCTGGTCGGGAGCGGGAGATGCGCCGCGGTCGACAAAAATCATCGCAGGCATATCGCTCGCGTTCTGGGTCGGGGCGATCTTCGCGGGGCGAATGACTGCCTACCTGCCCTAATCCGGGAGAAGATCAGATGGTTGAATGGATAGAGGGCTCTTGGCTCAACGAACTAATGATCGCTTCTCAATGGGCGTTCCCGATATGCGAGGCGATACATTTTCTCGGCCTTTGTCTCTTAATGGGCTCGCTGGCCGTAATAGACCTGCGCCTCTTGGGCTTCGCTCCGAACTTGCCGGTTAGGGTCGTTCATCAGCTCCTTCCCTGGGCGTGGGTCGGTTTCTCCATAAACCTGATAACGGGGACGCTGTTCTACTTCACGAACCCCGAGTTCTATTACACGAACACCGCGTTTTGGATAAAAATGTTTCTAATTCTGCTCGCTGGGGCGAACGCAATGTGGTTTGAGCTAAGCGTACGCGGTGAATTGGACAGTGTGCATGAAGGGGCCGCGATGTCAGCCCAGGCCAAGACGATGGCAGGGACTTCGCTCGTGCTTTGGATAGCGGTGATCTGTTTCGGTCGCTTTATCATGTATTGGCCACCTATTTGATTCAGGCCTCAGCGAAGGAGGATTCATTGCTCAGTACACCCATCATTCAGCTCGTCGATCGAGATCCGATCGCTCTCGATATTGCCAAGCCTGTCAGCGATGCCGCGCGTATCCTCGCTTCGGGGACCTTCCACCACCTGCCGATCGTCGATGGGAAGAATCTTGTCGGTGTGATCAGCGCCGCGGATCTTCTGAGAGTAAACGCCGCGCTCCTGGACGAAGATGATTCGGTCACGACCGCGTTCATCGACGCGCGATATAGCCTTCGGGACGTAATGACTGACGATCCGATTACTATTAGTGATCGAGGAACGGTAGGAGATGCGGCAAAAACGTTATCCGCGGGTGGGTTTCATTCTCTGCCGATCGTGAATCAGGAAAACCACCTGGTTGGCGTCGTAACGACAACAGATCTGATTAATCATATGCTCGAAGCTCCCGCCAAGGCTGATCCGTCGCCCGGGATGACGCAGCGACTACAGGCGCTCGAGCGCGTGTACTCTGCAGCCCAGCACTATCTCCATTCGGGTCTGGCCGAGACCGAGCATGCGCGACTAGAGCGAGCGATCGAGACAGCGCGAGAAGTCGATTGAGCCCAGCCCGTTAAGGGTTCGTTCTAGTTGGCCGGCGTGAGAGAAATGGAACTGACGGCTTCACCCGGCTATGCGGTACGGCTCGTTCGCTTCGTTTCTTCTGGCGGAAAAACTTGGGCCGGTTCGCGCTGCAGAGTCTCGGAAGGAGCGCCGAGCAAATAACTCTGTGCGTAGTCGACACCGAGTGCTCTCAGGATTTCCATCGTATCGTAGTCCTGGACGTGTTCCGCAACGGTCTTCTTTCCTGTCGCCCTGGCGATCTGGCAAATAGAATCTACGATCGCGCGATCGACTTCGTCTCCGGCGAGTTCTTTGATAAAGCTACCATCGATTTTGATGAAGTTGACCGGAAGCGTCTTCAGGTAGTTATACGAGCTGTAGCCGGCGCCAAAATCGTCGATCGCAAAGTTGAGGCCTTGTTGGACGAGTTGTGCCATTCGCTGGTCTGCGCCTCCTGAACTTGCTACTGCGACTTGTTCGGTTATCTCGAGTACGACTGCGTCCAAAGGTACTCCTTCGCGATCCAGCGAGTTCAATATGCTTTGGACGAAATTCTGCGAAGCGAAGAAACTGCCGGATACGTTTAATGAGAACCGGACATCTCCGTAGCGAGCCCGGTATTCTCCGAGATCTTTTATAGCGGTTCGAATCACCCATTCGTCGATCTCCGTCATCAACCCGAATCGACTTGCGGCGTGTAGAAATGCAGAGGGCGGTATGAGTTCTCCGTGCTCACCTTGCATTCGGATCAATCCTTCGTAGAGAACAGCTTCGCCGGTAAAAATGTCAACAATCGGTTGGTAGTGGAGAACGAAGAGGTCGTCACGCAGGGCAGCTTTTATCTTTTGAGACCAGCTCAATTCGATCGCCATGCGGCGTATTCCAGTCTCGGAAGCCTCGTAAAGCTGCACTCTGTTTCGGCCGAGTGCTTTAGCTTGAAAACATGCCAGGTCCGCCTGAGCAAGCAGGTCGGCATGTGAGCTGCCGGTCCTGTCGACAACGGTTGCCCCAACGCTACAGGAAACAGCGAATGATTCACCATTCTCGAGGAATATGTGCTCCCTGAGATTCTGTACAAATTTGTTGCAGACGCTTTCGATGTCGCTCTTGTCGATATTTCGAATCAGGACCAGAAATTCATCGCCGCCGAATCTTGAAACAACGCCGGTCTCTCCGACGATATTCTCCAGGCGGCGCGCGACGTCTTTCAGAAGTCGATCGCCTGCCGTGTGACCGACAGTATCATTCACGTACTTGAACTGATCCAGATCGAGGAATAGCAATGCGCTAGTTGTTTCGTTTTTCGCGATTTCGTCGAGTTCTTTTTTGAATAATTCTTCAAAGCGATGCCTGTTAACGAGACCAGTCAGCGGATCATGGTTTGCCATTTTCCAGAGTTTCTTGTCACGTTCGTTTAGTGCAGCAATTGTTGTATTCAACGCATCGGCTACGGCCTTGATTTCTTTGTGTCCACTAGCTTCTACCCTGATTTTGGTATGCCCTTTCGCGAGTTCTTCGAGAGAGTTCTGTAGTTGCGACAGAGGGAGCAGGGCGCGTCTATAGACGTACCAGGAAGCTGAAGTGAGAAGTAACAGGGCAATGAGGCAGCCGATGCCTCCTAGAAGAAAGTATCGCGATAGACTGGTTTGGTAGCTCGTATAGTCTAGCGTGAGTTCTACGAATCCAACGAGGGTTCGTGTTACTGCGCTGTCGTCGGCCAGATCGAAATCAAGCAATCCGTCCGAACTCAACGATTCCGTCCAGATTGGTTTACTGATTCTCAGCAGTGATTGCTCTTGATCGAGGCGTTCTATGAGGTGGGTGTTGGCTTCTGTCGTTGCGAACGCCAGGTTCTCGAGAACGTCGGGCCGGAGCCGCGGTACATTCGCGTTCTCCTGATGCGGCAAATCGGTTAGCGCAGGATCGCCTGTCGCTGAGTAGTAGCGTATCGACGATATCTCGGGATACTGATTCGCGTAGTTCTCGACGCGAATGTATTTCTCCGCATCGTCTGACACGTAGAGGGGCATGCCAAGCTCATCTAGCCTTGTGATCCACTGCTCGCCCCGTTGCCGCATGTTGTCCTCAACCATCCAATCCGAAATCCAACGGACGCTGGCGAAAGCGAATATGCCGATAATTGCGGTGAACGCGAGCTGCAGTGCGAGAATTTCCCCTGCGAGGCTGCGACGCCGAAAAGAACTTAAAGTGGCCGCCCAGGCCGATCTCAGCATGCGATTAGTAGCAATAAGCGCATTTGATGCGGAACGGGTTTTACGGGCACACCAGTCCGATGCGGCTTTCCAAGGCTGTCGTTCAGTCAGCGCTGAGATCGCCGAAGCAACGACGGAGCGCGTACGGTGATCGTTTTGTTGCTGGGCAGACAGGGCGAGATCTCCGCTTCGAGAGAGTTACTGGATTCGCTCGAGTCGAGCGGATTGCTCCGATTCGACCAATCCTAGTTCTCGCGCTACGTCCGGATTGATATCGAGGTTCATCTGCGTCAGGGGCGCCATGGCCGGTGCCGCAAATTGTCCTTCAGCGTTCACCTGATCCAGTCGTGCTACGTCTTGGGTCGCGACGTCTTCTTCTATCGTCGTTACGGCCATCAATGCCCCCATCTCCAACATTCCGCGGCCGAATACGACTATTTGAATTTGATGGTCTCTGGCATAGGACATGATCTCGCCAACGACTCGCGGACTTAGTATCCGATTGTCAGGAACGAGCCAAAGCCCTTGGATTTCGGGCGTGATGCGTTGAAAGCTGTAGAGCGCTTCCTGATCAGAATTGACGATACGGGTCAGTAGCTCGACCTCCTTGCCGTCAGCCGCGTGCTGTATCTCGTCGACCAACGCCGCTTGGGTAGGGCCGACGATTACACCGACGCGATCGAGATCGGGCGCCAGCGTTTTCCATGCTTCCAACTGCATCTCGAACGGTGGAAGCAGATTCACGCCGTTCGATGTTGTGGAAAGTAGGCTGTGTTCTTCGTAGTTAAAGACATAGCAGAAGACCATTGGGACATCGTCAAACATGGTCCCCATCTGAGCGGCCAATAATCCCACCGCAATTAATCGATCCGGTTTGGATTCGTTCAGCTCCTCGACTATGTTTTCAGAGTTCGCTAAATCGCCGTCCAGGTTGTGAACCGTGAAGGGCTGATCGCCAAGTTGACGCTTAATTTGATCGGCTGCTGACACGAAGACCGGAAGATCATCGCTTATCAAAATCACGACGCGTTCAGGTTCTGGCGGTGGCGGCGGGGCTGGTAGTGGCGGTGCTGGGTTCGTGTCAGCAACCGAATAGACGAGCGGTGGGGGAGGGGCCGGAATTTCTGCTAGTTCAGAAGGTATTCCGGTAGCGATCGTTGGTGCGGCCTCGGAAGGAGGCTCCTGTGCTTCCTGTGGCGGCGACAAGGTTGCGCACCCGCCTAGAAAGGCAGAGATCGCCAGCAGAACGGTACAAAAGTCCGTGCTTTCGAGTCTGCTGAAACGGCGAATGCTCAACTATCGCTCCCGATTTAGTTCCCCCAACCAGTCCGGTGTATAGATTGTCGACTGCCGTTGATCTCGGCACTGTGACTCCGCTCGCAGAAAATGCGGCCTTGGCTCGCGATCGTCTATCGATCGGAGAATATGTAAAATCAAATGCCGAAATTTGCCGGAAAAGGAGACGCTCGGGGAGTCGGCGCTGTCCGCAGGTGATCGGAAATCAGCGCGATGGATTGAGCTCTTTTGCTAGCAGATAGAGCCTCTGGCTAATTCGCTGGGATCATCCTATCGAAGTTATCCAGCGTTCGCGTCGAAGGCGTTGCATATGGTCGAAGATCCAGCTTTGTCTGCTCTTCACGTATGACGAGGGGCCAATTACGCGAAGCTGCTTCGGGTTAGGTAGAACCGCTGCAAGTATGGCAGCCTCGTGGTCGCCAAGCTCGTCCGGTTCTTTCTCAAAATAGACTTTACTTGCTTCGCGAACTCCGTAGATACCTGGCCCCAACTCGGCGATGTTCAGGTAGATCTCCAGGATTCTCCGTTTACTCAACGTCGCTTCTATCAGTACGGTGAAATACGCTTCGATTCCTTTACGGAGAAAGCTTCTCCCCGACCAGAGATAGAGGTTCTTCGCTACCTGCTGGGAGATTGTCGATGCGCCGCGAAGCGACTCCCCCTCGGTGTAGTCTTCCACCGACTGCCTTATCGAGTCCAGATCGAAGCCGGAGTGATCCGAGAATGTCTGATCTTCCGCGGCCACTACTGCAATCGGCATCGCTGTGCCAATCTCTGACCACGGCACCCATTCATGCAAAAGCGTTTCGCGTCCGCTGTCGTCCTGCAGCATGAAAGCTGTCGTGGGAGGATCAATCCAGCGGAGTGGTAGGACGATCAACCACGTCAGAAAAAAAGCTAATAGTCCGCAGACGACAAAAAACCGGACAAGACGCCGGGCGAGGCTACGTCGCGGCTTCTTTGAGCTCGACTTGGGTTGAGGCGGAGCGCCTCCGAATCTGTCCGAGGGATATGCACGCATGATGCAATTTTGCCAGAGAAATCTCCCGCATTCATTGCAGCAGTTCGCATGTTTGTCTGCGTCGGGATCGGTCGGGTCGCTTACGCCGCCTCAGCGCTCAGCGGAAGTTCGAACTCGAAACGCGTGCCGGCGTTCGGTCTGCTGACGACTTCAATTCGCGATTCGTGCAGATCCAGAATGCGTTTGACGATTGCGAGGCCCAGCCCCGACGAATCCGAACGCGCCTCTTCCCCGTCGCGTGCACGGTAGAACCGATCAAAAATGCGTGTCATGTCTTCGGCCCGAATGCCCGGGCCGTTGTCGGATACGATCACGGCAACGGCGTTTGGTCGTTCGTTGACAGAGATCGTGACCTCTCCGCCCTGCGGCGTGAATTGAATCGCGTTACGCACGAGGTTCTCGAGCACCCGTTGAATGAGTCCTATATCGCCCTTGGTGATCGCAGCGGGCGCGCCAACCTCGACTTGCAGGGCGATACCCTTGCGTTCTGATTCGAGAGCGAATCCCTGCACGGTATCTTGTACGAGTTCGGGCAAAGAAAAATCTTCGATGCTGGGTTTCACGCTGCCCGCATCGAGCTTGGAGAGCTCAAACAGGTCGCCTATCAGCGAGCCCAGTCGTACCGAGTGCTTTTGCGCGATTCGGAGGTATCGGTCACGATCTTCGGGAGTCATCGTCGAGCTTTTGATAATAAGAGTCTCGATATAGCCCTGCATCGCGGCAAGCGGAGTTCGCAGATCGTGCGAGATGTTCGACACGAGCTCTCTGCGTAGATGGTCGTTCTCGGTGAGTTGCTCGATCTGCCGACGAATTTGCGCTGACATCTCGACGAAAGCGCTGGTCAGTTCGTCGATCTCGTCGCGGCTGCCTGTCGATTCGGATAATTCCGGTTCGGCCTCGAAGCTGGAAGCCGCCACTCTGCGCATTTCATGGCTAAGGCGCTTTAGCCGCCACGTTAGAAGGCCGAAGGTCAGAAGACCGACTGCCGCAGTAAAAACAACGATGGTCGCTATGGCGATCATGCTCGAGCGAGCAACATAGGAGTCCCCTATGTTACTTGCCAGGGCCTCGTACTTCTGGCCGCCGAGTACGACATAGAGATAACCTTCCGTGCCGGACTCGGAGCTCACGGGCCAGGCGGAAAATACTTTTTGTTCGGACGGGCTGCGCGGATCGTCGCCGTGGAGCGGGAATTCGGCTGAGCCATCGATAAGATTGAGTACAGGACTTAAATCGACTCTGCTCGTCAGGACAGATTCCGGTGGCAGGCTGTGTCCGAGGATGTAGCCTTCCTGATCCAGCAGATAGATTTCAGCGGTCGGATTAATGACCATGGCGTGGCCGGCCAGCTCGCGCAGGCTGTCCAGATCCGGAATGCCGTCGGAGATCAATTGCCGTTGCTCGGTTACGTACATCGCAATTGGCGCGTTCAGACGCTGTGAAAGTTCCTCGTAATAGGCGCGCGTGTTGATTCGGTCGAGAACGAAGAAAGCTGTGCCCATGCAGGCAACGATCAGCAGCAAGGCGATTGATAGTTTCGCGAAAAGAGTATTCATACAAATTGATCCGAAAACTTGTACCCGACTCCCCAGACCGTGACGATGACTTCGGGATCTGATGGGTCGCATTCGATCTTTGAACGCAGACGGTTGATGTGTGAGTTGACGGTGTGTTCGTAGCCTTCGTGGCCGTATCCCCAGACTTGGTCGAGCAGCTCGGCTCGCCGGAATACACGGCCCGGATTGCGGGCGAAATGTTCGAGTAGATCGAACTCTCTCGCCGTGAGCTCGACATTGTGTCCCGACAGCGTCACGCGGCGCCGAGCCGGGTCTATGTGGATCGGGCCTGCGGAAATGCGGTCGCTCATCGCTGATTCATCAGGAACTTTCGCCGTGAGGTTCTCTACGCGGCGCAGGATCGCTCGCACCCGCGCAGTGAGCTCGAGCACGCTGAACGGTTTTGTGACGTAATCGTCGGCACCGGTCTCAAGGCCGAGAACGCGATCGAGTTCCGCGGACTTGGACGTGAGCATCAAGATGGGCTGGTAAGCGCGTTCGCGCCTCACGGCCCTGCAGATCGTGAGACCGTCAGGCCCCGGCAGGCGCAGATCCAGGATGATCAGCGCCCAGTCGCCGCTGCACGCGAGGCGCATGCCGTCATGTCCGTCTCTCGCGACCACTATCTCGTCGCAGAGATCCTCCAGATGCAGCACTACCAGTTCGGCGATATCTTGCTCATCTTCGACGAGCAATATCCGGCGCGGGGCCATAGGTATTACCTGTGACGAGTCCAAGTCACGAGAGTAGACCGAAAACTTCACGTAAATATCACAGGAAAGGCCGGCTGCTCCTCCCGGAGCAGCCGGCGCAGGGCCGCTAGTCTATGCGCGTAATTCGCGTCATTGCGACGGGATTATCGAAGCGATGCTGGCCAGTAAGGCCCGAAGTTGGCTTGCCGTCATCCTGACTGACCACACCGGTGTGCATTGCAACGCTGTCAGCAAGATCGTCGCGGGCGGCGTTGAAACCTTCACCACCTCCGGCCGGGCCGGGGATGTGCGCGGCTGCTTCCGTATTGGCCTCCGTTCCTGCGTCGTAGCTGATGCTGCGCAAGCCGACGCTATCGCCTGCCGCCAGGGCGCTGATATCAACGCCGTTGATCCCGGTGATGGCGTCGTTTGTGTTGACGAGCATTGTGCTCGTGCTGATGCTGAGTCCCGGCAGATCGCTTTCGAGCACTTCTAAGGTAATCGTCTCACTGCCGGCCGGTCCTATCGGCGCGGCGCCAGACGAGGTTGCGAGCACCATCGCGTCAGCTGTTGCTTCCGCCAGGAGCGCACTATTGTCACCGCCCTCCGCTAGCTCCTCGAGTCCGGCCGTTGCGGCCGTTCCGATGTTGAACACCGAGTAGCCGTCCTGATGCGCGATTACCGCGATTGGCGAGAGTGGCTGCGCGTTGGTCAGATTCGTTACTGTCACCTCGAACATCGCCATCGGCGGTGGTGGTGGGGCCGCAGTTGGAGTAGAAGGTATCTGACGGTCGGAATTGTCGCTGCCGCAGGCACTAACCAACAGTGCGGCGACACCGAGAGCGAAAGTACGCGCCGTTGCGTTTCGTTCTATCGACATGACGCTCTCCTTAATTGACCGTGACGAGTACGCGTATAACCGGGTTCAGCCAGCGGTGCACGCTGCTGTCGAGGTCGCTGGCGCCGCCGGTTGCATTGGAGTCGCCAAGGCTGCCGCGATGAATGTGCACGTTGGTGTTGGCGTCTGTAATTGCCGCACCGGTACCGCCAGTCCCGGCCAGTCCGCCCGGATCCGCCGGCATTCCAGGAGCGCCAGACGCGCCGCCACCCGTCAACAGCTCATCATTGGCTTCGGTACCGGCATCGTAGGCGGGCACGTCGAACGAGTAGGTTCCGGGTTCGGTCGGGATCTCGATCGCATTGAGGCCGGCGAATGCGTCATTGGTAGGCAATAGCATCGCGACGATCGTCAGGCGATCGTTGGAAGTGCCGTCGGTGTTCATGTTAAAGGTCGTGCTGAATGCAGGGCCTAAAAGACCCACGGCCGGATTGGAGAC
>CAJIBS010000313.1_pt1 | contig 12221 bp, 10 predicted proteins | sample 9199411 | NCBI WGS metagenome assembly CAJIBS01 (sample SAMEA7708312, study PRJEB35096) | sediment metagenome | biome: marine neritic benthic zone biome [ENVO:01000025]; feature: sediment [ENVO:00002007]; material: shallow marine sediment [ENVO:03000034] sea grass bed [ENVO_01000059] ... | reverse complement strand
TCTGCAACATCAGCCGGCTGCAGATTGACACCGGGTCGTGACTTCAACGCTTGATCAACATCGCCAGTACCGATCTCGGCCGCGAGTGCGTCACTGACTTCGCTGGCATTCTGATAGTCGCAATCAGGAAGTTCGAGCTCGTTTCCTAAAACGCGCAGAATTCGCCAGCCTTCTCGGGCCTCGCCAACCAGACTCGCGGCCGCGTCGAAACTCTGCCATTCGCCTTCGATGTTTACGAACGTTCCGGCAGTTTCCGCGAACGTTCCGATCGGAATCAGGATGTCGCTGCAATCCAGCAGGCTCTGCGTCACATACGGCGAAAAGCAAATGACTTTGTCGGCTGCTTTGAGTGCCTGTTCAGCGAGAGCGCTATCCGCCAAATCGCCATCGGGCTCCACTCCGAACAGGATGTAAACGCTTCGCGGTGACGCGAGCATGCCACGCGCATCCCTACCCTCGCCCTCGAGTTCTATTCCGCCCGGACCACGATGCGGCAGTACTCCCGCCAGGTGAGCGCCGACAGGATTCGCTCCCTCAGGGAGAAAGCCGAGTTGTGCTCCCGTCAGCTCGGCGAGGATTGCCGCCAGCCGACGAATATCGGAAAAATTCGGATGTCGAGCGCTGATCTGACCGACAAGTATCAGCGTCCGTTCATTCTCGCTCAGCACTTTGGCCGCGCTACGCGCCGCCTCGTCAACCGTGACGCTCGTCAGCGCCCTCGAGATTGAACCGGGCAATTCGGAATCCGCCGTCGCAGCGGCGGCCGCCACGACGCCCGCCAGTGCTTCCGTAAATCGATCGAGCGGCGCCTCTACGTAGGAAGCGCTCTCGAAGTGGTATTCATACTCTTCAGGATTCACGAAGCCGATATCGGCTCCGGCAAGCGCCGCCTTGCGTAGTCTATGGGCAATGATTGGCACTTCCCTTCGCAGGTTCGAGCCCACGACCAGGACACCGTCGAGGTTGTCGATGGCGGCGATCGAGGTGCTCAATGAAGGCACACCGGGATCGGAGCTCTGATCGCTAAAGTCCGTGCAGCGCAGGCGATGATCCAGATTCTGACTGCCGAGATGTCTCGTGATCCGACTAAGGAGATGCATCTCCTCGAGCGTGGAGTTCGGCGAGACGAGCACGCCCAACGCATCGCCCTCATCGGCAACACCGGCTTGTAGTGAATCCCTTGCGGCTTCGATGGCCTCGGCCCACGAGACTTCGCGCCACTCCTGATCGGCCTTGACGAGTGGAGCCGTCAGGCGATCGTCGGAGTAGACGCCTTCGTAACTGAATCGATCCCGATCCGAGATCCAGGTCTCGTTGATCGCTTCGTTGTCCTGCGGGACGACGCGCTTGAGCTTGCCTCGCAACACATGGCCGAAGAGATTCGAACCGGCGCAATCGTGCGGAGAGATCATAGGCTTCGCTACCATCTCCCAGGCACGCGCACCGAAGCGATAAGGTTTGTTGTTCAACGCGCCAACAGGGCACAGGTCGATGATGTTTCCGGATAATTCGTGATCGACGCTGCGCTCGATATAAGTGCCTATCTCCATCTGATCGCTTCGTCCCGTCGTCCCGAGTTCCTGGATGCCGGCGATCTCCTGACCGAATCGAACACAGCGAGTGCAGTGAATACACCGCGTCATATCGGTCGAAACGAGCGGCCCGAGATTCTTGTCTTTAACCACCCGTTTTCGATCGTTGTAGCGCGAGACGTCGCGACCGAATCCCATCGCGAGATCCTGGAGTTCGCATTCGCCTCCCTGGTCGCAGATCGGGCAATCGAGCGGATGGTTGATGAGCAGAAACTCCATCGTCGCTTTCTGAGCGGAGATCGCTGCTGGTGAACGCGTGAATACCTTCATGCCCTCCATGACTGGCGTCGCGCAGGCTGGAAGCGGCTTCGGCGCTTTCTCGACTTCAACGAGGCACATACGACAGTTCGCCGCGACCGACAGTTTCTCGTGGTAGCAGAAACGGGGGACATAGGTCTCGTTCCGATCGGTGACTTCGATCAGCATTTGACCCTTCTTCGCCGTGACCGGCTGGCCGTTAATCTCAATAGTGACGGTATCGTCGCTCATACGGTGTACTCGGCAGCATCAAGCCGCGCTCTTGACATCCTCGACTATGCTGCGGCCGCCGTTGTCGACCATATACTCGAACTCGTGACGGTAATGCTTTATGAAACTCTGCACCGGCCACGCGGACGCGTCGCCGAATGCGCATATCGTATGACCCTCTATCTTATTCGCGACGTCGACGAGCAGGTCAATGTCAGTCTTGCTCCCTCTGCCCTGCTGGAAACGCGTCAGCATGCGGTAGAGCCAACCCGTTCCCTCTCGGCAAGGCGTGCACTGACCGCAGGATTCCGCGTAATAGAAACGCGAGATTCGACGCAGCATGTTCACCATGCAGGTCGTCTCATCCATTACGATCATCGCGCAGGTCCCAAGTCCGGACCCGATGTCGCGAATCGTATCGAAATCGAGCGTCAGGTCCATGATGATCTCTGCCGGCAACACCGGTACGGAAGATCCGCCTGGAATTACGGCTTTGAGCTTCTTGCCGCCACGGACTCCGCCGACAATTTCGAGCAACTCCTTGAATGGTATGCCTAACGCCAGTTCATAGTTTCCGGGTTTCTCGACATGTCCCGAGACAGAGAAAATCCCGGTCCCTCCCGATCCCTCGCACCCGAGATCGGCGAACCATTTGGCGCCGTTCCGCAGAATCGCGGGTACCGAAGCAAGGCTCTGCGTGTTGTTAATCGTCGTTGGCGCACCATAGAGGCCGAAATTGGCCGGAAACGGTGGCTTGAAGCGCGGCTTGCCTTGCTTGCCTTCCAGAGATTCGAGCAGCGCGGTCTCCTCGCCACATATATAGGCGCCGGCGCCAACGAAAGTATGCAGATCGAAATCGATCCCTGATCCCTTGATGTCCCTACCAAGCCATCCGGCATCGTAGGCTTCTTTCAGAGCGGCATCGAAGCGCGGCACGGGTTCTCCGAGAAATTCACCGCGAATGTAGTTATAGGCGACAGTCGCATCCATCGCGTATCCGGCAATCGCCATTCCTTCGATCAACGAATGTGGGTTGTAACGAAGAATGTCTCGATCGTGGCAGGTCCCCGGCTCACTTTCGTCCGAGTTGCATACAAGATATTTTTGTTGATCGGGATTCTTCGGCATGAAGCTCCACTTCAGCCCCGTTGGAAATCCCGCCCCGCCTCGGCCGCGTAATCCGGAGGCCTTCACTTCCTCAATGACGGCGGCGCGATCCATCTTGCCGTCAAGGATCTTCTGCCATGCCTCGTAGCCACCCACGCTGAGGTAGTTTTCGAGTGACCAGCAGTCATTCTCGATACCGAGCGTGCTGAAACAGACTTGAGGAGTTCCGGTCATCGATTCGTCAATCCAGAGTATCGAGAACCTCGTCCACCTTCTCGGGTGTGAGATTCTCGTGATAGATGTGATCCACCATCATCATCGGCGCACCACAGCAGGCGGCGAGACATTCCTCTTCGCGCTTAAGGAAAATCTTCCCGTCCGGCGTGGTTTCGCCGAGCTTGATTCGGAATTTTTTCTCGAGATGATCGACGATTTCATCCGAGCCTCGAAGCATGCAGGAGATATTCGTGCACACGGAGACGCAATGGCGCCCGACTGGTTCCGTCTCGAACATCGAATAAAAAGTCGCTACCTCATACACCTGAATTTTCGGGAGGTCGAGGTACGAAGCAACCGCATCCATGAGTTCGGAAGTGAGATATCCCTTGTTCTCGTGTTGAACAGCCTGCAATGCCCCAATAATTGCGGAGCGCTGTCGCCCTTCAGGAAATTTTGCGACCCAGTGGTCGATCTCTTCCCTGACATGGTCGGATAACAAACCGATACTCATCTGTCGATTTCTCCGAACACGATGTCTTGCGTTCCGATGACTGCGACGACATCCGCAAGCATGTGGCCTTCCACCATCTCGTTCATCGCGGACAAATGCGCGAAACCAGGCGCTCGAACCTTTACCCGGTACGGCTTGTTAGCCCCGTCCGAAACGATGTAAACACCGAACTCGCCTTTCGGATGCTCGACGGCCGCATAAGATTCGCCTTCAGGCACGCAGTAGCCTTCCGTGAACAGTTTGAAGTGATGAATGAGCGACTCCATGTCGTCTTTCATCTCGATTCGGCTCGGCGGCGACAGCTTTCGATCATCGACAACGACGGGACCCGGGTTGTCGCGCAGCCAGTCGACGCATTGCTTGATAATGCGATTCGACTGACGCATCTCCTCAACGCGAACCAGGTAGCGATCGTAGCAATCACCGGTCGTACCAACAGGGATGTCGAAATCGAGATCTGCATAGACTTCATAGGGCTGCTTCTTGCGAAGATCCCACGCAATACCCGAGCCACGCAGCATGGGGCCGGAAAATCCCAGTTGCTTCGCTCGCTCGGGCGTAACGACACCGATATTGACGGTGCGCTGTTTCCAGATTCTGTTGTCCGTTAGCAGTGTTTCGTACTCGTCGATGCAACCGGGGAAACGTTCGGTGAACGACTCGATGAAGTCGAGCAGTGAACCACTGCGATCCTCGTTCATACGCTTGAGATCGCTCTCATTCCGGTGCTTCGACGGCTGATATTTCGGCATCGTCTCAGGCAAATCTCGGAAGACGCCTCCGGGCCGGTAATAAGTCGCGTGCATTCGCGTCCCGGACACGGCTTCGTAGCAATCCATGAGGTCTTCCCGCTCGCGGAAGCAGAAGAGGAACATGGTCATGGCGCCGACGTCGAGACCGTGAGCACCGAGCCACATAAGGTGGTTCAGAACTCGTGTTATCTCGTCAAACATGACGCGGATGTACTGCGCACGCAGCGGAGGCGTGATATCAAGCAACTGCTCTATTGCCATCACGTAGCCGTGTTCATTACACATCATCGAGACGTAGTCGAGCCGATCCATGTAGCCGATCGTCTGGTTGAACGGTTTCGATTCCGCGAGCTTTTCCGTGGCGCGGTGCAACAAGCCGATATGCGGGTCGGCCTTTTGGATTACCTCACCGTCCATCTCGAGCACGAGCCGAAGTACTCCGTGAGCCGCGGGATGCTGAGGGCCAAAATTAAGCGTGAAGTTCTGGATCTCAGGCATCGGGGTTGTCCTTGAGATCAGGGTCATAGCGATTGTCGTCACGAATCGTCTTCGGAACGAGCGTCCTGGGCTCGATACTCACGGGTTCATAAACGACCCGACCCTTCCCCGGGTCATAGCGCATCTCGACGTTACCGACGAGCGGAAAATCCTTCCGAAACGGATGGCCGATGAAGCCATAGTCCGTGAGAAGTCTTCGCAGGTCCGGATTGCCGACATAGACGATGCCGAAGAGATCGAATGATTCGCGCTCGTACCACTCCGCCGAGGACCAGATCGGGACGACGGAATCGACCTTAGGTCGCTCGTCGTCCGAGCAGAAGCATTTCAGTCGGAGTCTGTGGTTATGCTCGATCGATAGGAGATGGTAGACCGACGCGAATCGTCCCGGCGGTGAGTACTTGGTATCGGGATCGGCGATTTCGGAATCCTGGCCTCGGTGAACTCCACGGCTAAAGCCCGTATTAGTCGCGCTGTCGCTATCCCACTCCGCGCGCCCATAGCTGAGGTAATCGACGCCGCATACGTCCATGAGCATATCGAAACGAAACGCTTCGTCATCTCGCAGCACGGTCGCCGCTGCAACAAGCTGCGCAGTGTCAACGAGGTAAGTCAGTTCGCCCGTCGACGAGTCGTGTCGAGTCAGGGAACTCCCGAGCTTCGATTCGATCGCAGCCGCTAGGGCCTCTAACTTCGGCGAAAGTTGTGTCACACCGATACTCTTCTCAAGCGCTCACATCCACCCGGGCGATCCGGCCCCGTACCGTTCAAAGCTCGGCATCAGCGGGCGATCGTGTGGGTGCGGCGAATCTTCTTTTGTAGCTGGATGATTCCGTACAGCAGGGCTTCCGCCGTCGGCGGACAGCCCGGAACATAAACGTCGACCGGGACGATTCGGTCACAGCCCCGAACGACGGAATAGGAATAATGGTAGTAACCGCCTCCATTCGCGCAGGAGCCCATCGAGATGACCCAGCGTGGCTCCGGCATCTGGTCATAGACCTTGCGTAAAGCCGGCGCCATCTTATTGACTAAGGTTCCGGCGACGATCATGACATCGGACTGCCGAGGGCTGCCTCGAAACACGACACCGAAGCGGTCGAGATCGTAACGCGAAGCGCCTGCATGCATCATTTCTACTGCGCAGCAAGCCAGGCCGAACGTCATTGGCCACATTGACCCTGTTCGCGCCCAATTAATGAGTCCATCGAGCTTCGTCACCACGAAGCCACGCTCCATGACTTCGGGGATGTCGATCGGCGCTTCTCGCGTTAGTCCCACTCCAGAGCTCCTTTCCGCCATTCGTAGACGAAGCCGACGACGAGGATCGCCAGGAAGATGCCCATCGCGACCAATCCGAACAGACCGACCTGATCGAGCGAGATGGCCCATGGAAACAGGAATGCAATCTCGAGATCGAAGATGATGAACAAGATCGCGACGAGGTAGTAGCGAACGTCGAAACGCATGCGCGTGTCTTCGAACGCCTCGAACCCACATTCGTAGGGAGAAGTTTTCTCTGGGTCCTTCTGACCTTTCCCGAGAGCCAGACCGATGAACAGGAGCACAAGGCCCAGCCCACCGGAAATGACCATGAAGATCAAGACAGGAGCGTAAGTTGCGAGCATCTACCTTCCGGGTCGCGACGGATCGGCGCGGATTGTATCAATCATAGCGGGGTTTGTGTGCCCGCTACCGATTAATGTTTCGGCAGCCCGTTTCCGGCAGCGAAATCGCGTCCTATTCGCCCTGCGCCCTACTCCAGAGTCAGGTGCCTCCGGCTCGCCAGCGGGTCGCAGTTATAGTCCTCCCAGGGATAGCCGGGATCGACAAAAAAGGTCGCAGACATCTCGACAGGCTCGGTCAGATAGACCGGGTCCTCGAACGTCATGTCCACGCGCAGTCCGTTGCCGTCATTGATGAGCGTATAGCGCTGCACCACGCGCTTCTGATCGCTCGATGGCACCCCGGCGCCGATCCCCCACTCTGCCGGTGCGAACGCGGCCGTATCGACGACGAGCGTGCCGTCCTCGAACCACCCGATGGAGTGTCCATGGTGTGATGGCGCGACAGCGGCGGGATGCTCCGTCATGCCGAGGTGGATTCTCCTCTCGACGTCTAAGATCTGATGGCGGATAAGAATCTCGTCGTCGGATTCACGGATGATCTCCTGGGTGCCGCCGTTGAGCCTCGGCAGGGTAGACGGCTCGCAGCGGAACCAGGGGTTGTCTTCGACACTGAACGCGTCGAGCTCGGCCTGACCCAGGGGCGTAAGCGGCAAGCCGTTCGCAGGCGTCTGGTTGCCTAAGGATACTGTCGGGGCAGGACCTCCGCCCATGCCCATTCCCGCCGAGCGCCAGATTCCGCTGAAATCCGCGGAGCGGGCCGTGCCGTCAACCTCGCGGGCCGGTGGCCGAGCGATAGGCACGCCCCGCGAGTAATTCGGCGCCGAGACCATGCGGTTGCCGTCAGGAAGCACGAAGTAGTTGGAGAAGAAAAGCTTCGATCCGGGCTCGAACTCGAGATTACCGACGACAGTGACTTCGTCGCCGACGTGCAAGGTGTCGCGATTCCAACCCGTTCCGGTCAGAACAGAGATTGAATTGAGTTCCAGAAGCCACTCTTCGCTATCACCGGAGCCGGATTCGACTTCGAGCTTTGCGAAAGTATGCGGATTGCGCCAGGAATACTCGGTGATCGTGCCTTGAAGCTCGGTCGTGTTCTCGAGATCGAAATTTCGGCGCGAGTGATGCGACCAGGCCGTCGCGCAAAGCGTAATGCCTGCGACTGCTCCGATCCACCGTAATCTGTCCATATCGACCTCCCCCAAAAATAAGTTATAAATTAGATAACAAAGTTACCCTAACTTACTGTTTTAATAGCCTAACGACTTCCGCTCCCGCTTCGAGTGTGATTCAACGGTGGTGCCGACGGCCGGACTCGAACCGGCACGGCTTGCGCCACTGCCCCCTCAAGACAGCGTGTCTACCAGTTCCACCACGTCGGCATCGTTGAATCGCTTAGTTAGCGGGCTCGTTGCCAGCCGGCTCTTCGGGCAGCTCTGACCCCAGGTCGAGTCCCGGCAGGTCGGGCAGGTCAGGCAATTCCGTTGGTTCGAACTGCGGCTGCGGCGCCGTCGTCGGTGCCGATGGCTGATTCTCGAGCGACTGCTCGATCAAGCTCGTGGGCGCAGTTTGCTGGCCAGCGAGATAGGCCAGCGAAAGGCTTGTCGCGAAAAACAATGTTGCCAGAACCGCAGTCGCTCGCGAGAGAAAACTAGCGGAGCCACGAGCACCGAAAACCGTTCCGGACGCCCCGGCGCCAAATCCCGTTCCGGCGCTGGCGCCTTTGCCTCGCTGCAGGAGCACGAGGACGACGATCATGATGGCGACGCCCACATGGAACATCAAGACTATCGATTGAAGCAACATAGTGTGATTCCAGCTCAGCCCGCGGCGGCGCGGTAGATCGCGAGAAAATCCGACGCTGAGAGCGAAGCGCCACCAACTAAACCGCCGTCGATATCGTTCATGGCGAACAGCTCCTCGGCGTTCGAGCCCTTGACGCTGCCACCATAGAGAATTCTCAAGCCGGCCGCGATTGTATCATCTCGGGCGGCGATCATTTTCCGGATATCGGCGTGAACATCCTGAGCCTGTTCCGGCGTTGCCGTGTGCCCTGTCCCTATCGCCCAGATCGGTTCGTAGGCGATGACCGCCTGAGCGAAGGACTCGACACCCGCCGCATCGAGAACCGCATCGATCTGGCGACGCACAACGGCGTCTGTACTGCCTTCCTCGCGCTGCTCCAGGGATTCCCCAACGCAAAGGATCGGTGTCAGGTTCTGAGTCTGAGCGGCGATGAATTTGGCCGCAACGAGATCGTCGGATTCCGCATACAGCGTGCGCCGCTCCGAATGACCGACGATCACATAGTCACAACCGACGTCTTTTAGCATCGCGCCCTGGATCTCGCCTGTGTACGCGCCGGTGCCCGTGTGTTCGGAGAGGTTTTGTGCGCCGAGCTCTATTTCGGACGACGCTATCCACGAAGCGACATCTCGCAGGTAAACGAAAGTCGGGCATAGCAACATCTCGGCGCTGTCCGACGGCGAGAAGTCGGCCAAAAGGCCGTCCACGAGCTCACGGCTCGCCGCCGTTGAGCCGTTCATCTTCCAGTTGCCGGCGACCAGAGTGTTTCGTGCGGATGCTGTCATTGAATGGTTTTCCCTTGGCCGCTAATGCAGCGGGCCGAGAGCTTACGGCTCCAGGTCGCCTAAAGCAACGCTCAGGCGTTCAGTGACGAACTTACCGAATCCGCGAGACGCTGCGCCAGTTCGGCGACGGTATCGCGATCCTCCCCTTCGACCATGACGCGAATAACGGGCTCGGTTCCCGACGCACGCAATACCACGCGGCCACGATCGCCCAGCTGCTCTTCAACCTGATTGATCGCGTCGCGAATGCCAGGAGACGAATGCGGATCAACCTGGTCGGCGACCTTCACACTCAACATGGTTTGCGGAAGCCGAGTCATGCCGGCCGTCAGTTCCGTGAGCGTTTTGCCAGTACGCTTCATCACCGACAAAACCTGGAGAGCGGTGATCAGGCCATCTCCGGTCGTCGTCTTGTCGAGACATAGCACATGTCCGGAGGTTTCGCCGCCGAGAACGCCACTGTGTTTTTTCAGGAGTGCAAGTACGTGCCGGTCACCCACACTAGAACGGAGAAAATCTACTCCCATCTCTCCGAGCGCGAGCTCGAGACCGAGATTTGTCATCACCGTTCCGACGACAGGGCCTCTGAGATCATCACGAGCAACGTAATCGCCGGCAAGGATATAAAGGAGCTGATCGCCGTCGACCAACTCGCCTTCCTCGTCCACCATCACGACCCGGTCGCCGTCACCATCCAGAGCGATCCCGACCTGCGCGCGGACGCCCTTGACCGTGAGCTTCAAGAGATCGGGGCGTGTGGAGCCGCAGCCGTCGTTGATATTGCGTCCGTTCGGCGAACATCCGACCGGGATCACTTCAGCTCCAAGCTCGGCAATCACTCGAGGTGCGACTTTGTACGCGGCGCCATGCGACGCATCGACGACGATCTTGAGATCGGAGAAATCCATGTCCTGTGGGATCGTCGCTTTGCAGAAATCCTGATAATTAACGCGGGCCGACCCGACATTAGTCGCCTGCCCGAGGTTTCGGGACTCTTGCGTTGCTGGCGCGTCGTCTAATCGGGCTTCGATCGCTAATTCCGTTTCATCCGACAGCTTTTCGCCTTCGCGATCGAAGATCTTGATTCCGTTGTCGTAGTAAGGATTGTGCGAAGCACTGATGACGATCCCGAAGTCCGCACCGAGACGTTTCGTCAGGTAAGCGATACCCGGTGTCGGCAACGGCCCTGTCAGCAAGACATCTACGCCTGAAGCGACGAATCCGGCTTCAAGCGCCGACTCGAACATGTAGCCTGATACCCGCGTGTCTTTTCCGATCAACATTGAGCCGCCTTCTGGCGCCAACACGCGCGCCGCCGCGCCCGCGAGGCGAAGCGCGAAATCAACCGTCATGGGATCTTTGCCGACCTGACCGCGGATGCCGTCGGTGCCGAAGTAACGCTTAGTCACGGATGACTCAGTGTTGGCCGGCCGGTCCGCCTATCGGCGGCTTCGGTTTCTCTGGCTCCGGATCTGTTTCGGCCTCGACGGTCTCACCGGGCTCTGAATCGTCCCAGTCTTCCGGTGGTCGCGGCTCCTTGCCTGACATGATGTCGTTGATCTGATCCTCATCGATCGTTTCATACTTCATCAGCGCCGCGGCCATCAGGTGTAGCTTGTCTTCGTGCTTTTCGAGAATTTGTTTCGCTTCGTCGTAACAGGTATCGATAAGGGTTCGAATTTCTTCGTCAATGACGTGAGCGGTTACATCGGAAACCTGCTTGTGCCGGGTTACGCTGCGACCGAGAAAGATTTCACCGTCATCCTCGCTGTAGGTCAGCGGGCCGAGTCGATCCGAAAGCCCCCATTTCGTTACCATGTTTCGTGCGATTTCTGTTGCACGCTCGATGTCATTGGACGCGCCTGTCGTGACGTAGGCCGGCCCAAAGATCAGCTCTTCGGCCAGCCGCCCGCCGTAGAGACTCTTCATCTGACTCATGAGGCGCTGCTTCGAGTAGCTGTAGCGATCTTCTTCCGGCAGGAACATCGTGACTCCCAGAGCGCGGCCACGCGGAATGATCGTGACTTTGTACACGGGATCGTGATCCGGAACGCTCAAGCCGACGATGGCATGTCCCGACTCGTGGTAGGCGGTAAGTTTTTTCTCATCTTCGCTCATGACCATGGAACGCCGCTCCGTTCCCATCATGATCTTGTCTTTCGCTTTGTCGAATTCGTCCATGCTGACAGTACGGCGATTGGCGCGAGCCGCCAGTAAGGCTGCCTCGTTGACGAGATTCGCGAGATCCGCGCCAGAGAAGCCAGGGGTACCGCGCGCTAATACCGACGGCTTGACGTTCGACGCTACCGGGACCTTGCGCATATGGACTTTGAGGATCTGCTCGCGTCCGCGTACGTCCGGCAAAGGTACGACGACCTGCCGATCGAATCGCCCCGGGCGCAGCAACGCCGGATCGAGAACGTCCGGACGGTTCGTTGCAGAAATGACGATTACACCTTCGTTGCCCTCGAATCCGTCCATTTCGACCAGCAACTGATTCAAGGTCTGTTCGCGCTCATCGTGACCACCGCCGAGCCCTGCACCTCTGTGCCGTCCCACGGCGTCGATCTCATCGATGAAGACGATGCAAGGTGCGTGCTTCTTCGCCTGCTCGAACATGTCGCGGACGCGCGACGCACCGACGCCGACGAACATCTCGACGAAATCTGAGCCCGAAATCGTAAAGAACGGGACTTTGGCTTCGCCCGCGATAGCGCGAGCAAGAAGCGTCTTACCCGTGCCCGGAGAGCCAACCATGAGCACGCCTTTCGGAATCTTGCCGCCAAGGCGCTGAAATTTTGCCGGATCCTTCAGGAACTCGACGATCTCGACAACTTCTTCTTTGGCTTCTTCGACAC
>CAJIBS010000269.1_pt1 | contig 12490 bp, 11 predicted proteins | sample 9199411 | NCBI WGS metagenome assembly CAJIBS01 (sample SAMEA7708312, study PRJEB35096) | sediment metagenome | biome: marine neritic benthic zone biome [ENVO:01000025]; feature: sediment [ENVO:00002007]; material: shallow marine sediment [ENVO:03000034] sea grass bed [ENVO_01000059] ... | reverse complement strand
CCGATGTTTCTCGTACCGCCTACGACTAACGCTGTTTCGCCTTCCAGATTCACGCTATCGCTCTCTTACTAGCGTGTAAGAAGCGCGGTGACTTCGCGCACCGACTCAACCTGCTCCAGCTCTCGGACCATAGCGATGACGTTCTCCGTCCGATCTTCAGGCCAGCTCGCGAATTCTGCGCAGCCACGGAACTTGTCGGCAACCTCGTCGTAACTCATCGGATTCGCCGGGCTTCCCTTGCCGAAATCGGCGCGTCCGGAGATCGTACGGCCGTCATTGAGGTTGATATCGATGATCGTCGTCATCTTGTCGTAGCCGGCGGCCTCGGCTTCAGGATGAACGCCGAAGTTGACGCGGGAGATCATCTCGCGGACGTCTTCTCGGTTGACGACTTCGTCCGTGAACTCTGGCAGCGCGCCGCGACGCTTCAGCAGCAGAATTGCCATGCAGAACTCCATCGAGAATTTCGCCTGCAACTCGTCCTTCGGCTGATGATGGATCAGTGCGTTCGGCATGTTGTGGTTGGTGCCGACGTCGACGCTCGCGACATCTTCCGGCTTAATGTCGTACTTTAGAATGAGTTCGAGCATTTTCGTCATTCCGGGATGGGTAAGCGATCCGGACGGATTCGGCTTGATCGAAATGCCCGGCTCGACGAAGTTCCACGGCGCGCCGAGCTTGCCTTCGAGCGCGTCCAGATCGTAACCACCGCCGTGTGCCTGGAAAAATCCCCGTGGCGATTCCAGAATCTTGTCCGTCGCCGTCCATCCGGCTTTAGCGAAATCGGCGGCAACGACGCCGGCTTCCGCGGCGCGGCCGGCGTGAAAGGGTTTCGTCATCGTGCCGAAGTTCTCGCGCAAACCAGCCGCCTGGCTCGCTGCGATCGCGAGTGTTCTCAGCGTAGTGTCGATATCGAGGTCGTAAAGCTTCGCGACCGCGGAAGCCGACGCGAGACAACCGCAGGTCGCTGTCGAATGAAATCCGTGTTGATAGTGTCGCGGCGACATCGCTTCGGAGATCTTGCATTCGACCTCGACGCCGATGTTGTATGCCAGGAGCAGGTCTCGACCCGACCGGTCTCCGGACTCGGCAATCGCGAGCGCGGCAGGCAGGCAGGGTGCGGTCGGATGCGTGAGCAGTCCGTACACGCGATCTTTGCCCACTGCGAGTTGCGTGTCGTCGTAGTCGTCGGCATGCACGCCGATACCGTTGGCGAACGCCGCGAAGCGCTCTGGCATACGCAGGCCCGTGCCGATGACGGTGGTCTCGCCGCTCAAGTTCTGACTCTGCATGTACTCCTGGACGATATGGCCGCTCTCCGCGACCGAGCCGGACAGTGCGAGTCCGAGCCCGTCGAGCACGTGCTTCTTGCTGAGTTCCAGGAGCTCCTGCGATAAATGGTCGAACTCGGTTTCCAGAACGAAGGACGCGACCTCCCGAGTCAGGTTCTCGCCTCGGCGAGACTCGATGTCGGGAGTGAAGTTTTTGATTTCGGCGCTGCTACCGGCGGTCATTTAGGCATCTCCGTTATTGGTCTTCTTATGTTCCGGGGTTGAAGTCTAGGCTGTTCCGTCGCTTCGTGAAAGAACGCGTCCGAGTAATGCCCGAATCGAGCCGGAAAGGATACTGAGAGCCGCGAGCGCGAAGAAAACGAGCGCAATCGGGCGAGCGAGGAATCCGGTCCACTGTTGATCGAAGATGATCAAGGACTGGGCGAGCGACGTTTCTACGAGGGAGCCCAGGACCAGTCCCATGATGATCGGTGCCGGACTAAAACCATAGCGTTTGAGTACATAGCCGAACAGACCTGCAATCATCATGATCCAGACGTCGACGAGCGATTGTTCGAGGCCGTACGCCCCGACGAAACAGAGCGCGAAGACCGTTGGCCACAATAGTGTCGGCGGAACGAGGCTGATTCGTGAGAAGAGCTTTGCCCCGGCGAGACCGACGACGAGGAACAACGCGTTTGACAGTAACATCGCGAAAAAGATGCCGTACAGCAGCGCCGGTTGCTCTTCGAATAGATAGGGCCCTGGGCGAAGCCCCTGCACCTGCAAACCACCGAGAATGACCGCGGCGGTAGCGCTACCGGGAATTCCGAGTGCCAGCGTAGGCACCATCGCGCCGCCGGTTGCCGCGTTGTTGGCAGCCTCGGGCCCCGCGACGCCTTCTATAGCGCCTTTGCCGAACTTCTCGGGTTCATCCGACCAGCGCTTCGCTTCGTTGTAGCCGATCATCGCTGCCATCGTTCCGCCTTCCGCGGGCAGGATGCCGATAAATGTACCGATACCGCTGGAGCGCAGTATCGAGCTGCGGATTCGGCGAAAGTCCGCGAGCGACGGCAGTTTCACGGCGGATACCCGAATACTGAGCCGTTCCTGCCCCAGGTTCTGCGCCTGAGTTAAAAGTTCCGTAACGGCGAAAAGGCCGATCAGTACGGGAATGAAATGCACTCCCTCATAGAGTTCCGGGACGTTGAAAGTGAACCGCTCGACGCCGGTCGTCAGGTCGACGCCGATCGTTGCAATCAGCAATCCAATACAGCCTCCGATCAGGTTCTTGGTAGGCGCTTCGCCGCTGATGGACGCGAGCATCGACAGTCCGAACACGGCTAGCGCGAAGTACTCGGGGGGTCCGAAACTGTAAGCTACGCGCGCGAGGAAGGGCGCTGCGAACAGCAACACGACGACGCTGAAAATTCCGCCCAGAGATGATGCAATCGCCGAGATGCCTAGCGCGCGTCCGGCCTGACCGTTGACGGCCATGGGGTAGCCGTCGAAGGCTGTCGCCGCGGCGGGAGGCGCGCCCGGCGCATTGATCAGGATCGCCGTGATCGAACCGCCGAATGTCCCGGCGCAATATAGCGCTGCCAGCAAAGCGATCGCCGGAACCGGATCGAGATATAACGAGAACGGCAGCAGCAACGCGATCGCCATCGACGAAGACAGGCCGGGCAGGGCGCCTACGACGACACCCGCTATCGTGCCGAGAATGACGAGCCCGATGACGAGCGGGTCCGTAAATACCGGCAGCGCGTACTCTAGTGCAGGGAGGCCCATGGCTCAGGTCAACCAGTTGAAGAGCTGGCCGGCCGGGAAGCGAATTCCCAACGCCATGCTGAAGATGACATAGATAGCGGACGGCAGGCCAACGGCCAGTAGACCGATTCGCGGAAACCGCCGTTCACCCCAGGCGAGCGGTAGAGCGACGGCTATCAGAGAAAGCGTCGGCAGTGTTCCGACCCATTCGACCAGAAATCCTGCCGCTACGACTATTCCCGCCGTGACGAACACCGCGGGAGAAACAGCAGGCGCCGACACTTTGTCCTTACGCAGTCCGGTAACGATCAGCACGACGCTCAGTGCAGCGACGATCGTCACGACCAGCCGCGGGAAAAACGTCGGCGGAACGTTCTGCGACAGCATCGCCGGTACTTCCGTGAAGTCGGTAGTCAGCCAATAGATCAGCGCGCACAGTGCGAGCAAGACGATACCGACGGATACGTCAGAGTGTCTCACGTTAGTGCTAATCCGGATCGATAATGCCGAGATCGATCATGGCTTGCCGGGCATCGCTATAAAGACGCTGCACCTGATCGGCCCAAACCTCCCGCCCGGCGACACCGGAGGAGTCGAGCCCGGCGCCCGCGAGGTAGTCTTGATAGCCTTCTTCGCGCATTGCCTCGAGTATTCCGGATTCGAGGGCCTCTATGCGGTCTTCGGGCGTGCCTGCGAGTACCAGAAAGCCCCTGACCGTGGAGTAGACAACGTCATAGCCGAGTTCGACCGTCGTCGGAACATCAGGGATGACGGCAAGGCGATTTTCGGACATGACCGCGAGCGCGCGAAAATCGCCACGCTGAATCTGGTCGAGTGCCTCGGTCAGGTTCAGCCCGGCGGCGTCGATACTGCGGCCCATGAGATTAGTCACGATCTCTCCGCCGCCGGAGAATGGCACGACGCTGAGCTGAGTCTCGGCAACCTGCGCCAGGATGGCGCCGGCAACGTGGTCAACGCCGCCGATCTGGGTAGTACCCCATTTGATGGGTCGCTCGCGGCCGAGGTCGATCAGATCGCCGAGCGACTGCATCTCGCTGTCGTCGCGAACCATGACGACGAGCGGATCGTCTGTAGCGCGCGCGACCGCAACGAGATCGTCTATTTCGAGCGGCCCTTGCCCGCGGGCGATCGCGAACAGGTGCGTGGGCGTGATCGCGAGCACGGTGTGACCGTCGCGCGGCCGGTTATTGACGTAGTTCATCGCGACCACACCGCCGCCGCCCGTGCGAGGCACGACTGCCATATCGACATCGAGTGCCCTGCGAGCGCCCGCGACCATCGCGCGTGCGGTCGCGTCTGTTCCGCCTCCGGGTGACGCATGAGTAATGACGTCTATGGGCCGTGACGGAAAATCGTCTTGAGCGAGGCAAGCGGAAGCAAGCAGCGCCAGGGGCGCCGCGAGCGCAGGAATGTCGAGCGCGCGAATTCTCATTCCGGCAACTCTAGCACGCGGTGACGCAAAGGGCCGGATACCGCTACACGTTGAATCGGAACAGAATGACGTCGCCGTCCGAGAGCACGTAGTCCTTGCCCTCGAGACGCATCTCGCCTGCTTCCTTGGCGCCCTGTTCGCCGTTGCGCTCGATGTAGCGGTCGATCGAGATGACTTCGGCTCGGATAAAACCGCGCTGGAAGTCCGTGTGAATCTCGCCGGCTGCCTCATAGGCGGTTGCGCCGCGTTCGACGGTCCAGGCCCGAACTTCGTTCGGGCCGGCTGTATAAAAGGTTTGCAGTCCCAGAAGTTCGTAAGCGGCCGCGATTACGCGATTCAGGCCGGGCTCTTCCAGGCCCAGCTCCTCGAGATATTCCGCACGCTCCGCGTCATCGAGTTGCGCGAGTTCGGCCTCAAGCGAGGCGCAGATCGTGACGACTGGCGCGCCTTCGGTTGCGGCGTGTGCGATAACGCGCTCGAGGTAAGGATTGTTGTCAATGTCGCCTTCCGCAAGGTTGGCAACATACATCACGGGCTTGGCTGTTATGAGATGAATACCGCGAAGTTTCTCAGCTTCTCGCGAGTCCAGCTGGACATCCCTGACTACCGTACCCGCTTCGAGCGCTCTACGAATCTTCTCGAGTAGATCCCGCCACGCGACCGCGTCCTTGTCATTGGTTTTTGCCTGGCGCACAGCTTTCTCGTGGGCGCGCTCAACGGTCTCGAGATCGGCGAGCAGCAGCTCGGTGTTGATGATGTCGATGTCGTTGACGGGATCGATCGTGCCCGCGACATGGGTAATGTCATCGCTCTCGAAACATCGAACCAGGTGAGCGATCGCGTGCGTTTCGCGGATATGAGCGAGGAACTTATTACCGAGACCTTCCCCGGTCGAAGCACCTTCGACAAGTCCCGCAATGTCCACAAACTCGACGACGGTCGGCAGCACCTTCTTCGGCTGCACGATCTCTGCCAAGCGCAGAAGGCGTGGATCCGGAACATTGACGATCCCGACGTTGGGGTCGATCGTGCAAAACGGGTAGTTTTCTGCCGGAATTTCCGCAGCCGTTAGCGCATTGAAGAGTGTCGATTTGCCGACGTTGGGCAGGCCAACGATGCCGCATTTGATGCCCATTGGGCTACTTGGCGCTCGAGTCCGAAGCGGACTGCTTCTTATAGGCACGCGGCTCGACGCCGCGACTGTGAAGCTGCGTCTTCGCCTTCTCGGGTCCTTGTTCCAGGAATGTCGGCAGAGCGTCGATACTCGCGTTGATCGCGTCGATGATGTCGTTCTCGTCGTCGGAGGACGCGGGTCTCAGCACGTAATTGACGACTTCGTCCCTGCGTCCTTTTCCCGGGTGACCGATACCGAGCCGAAGTCGCCAGAATGCTTTTCCAATGCACTGCACGATATCGCGCATCCCGTTGTGGCCGCCGTGTCCGCCATCGAACTTCAGCTGCGCCCGTCCTGGTTCGAGATCGAGTTCATCGTAGGCGATCAAGACGTTCTCTATCGGGATCTTGTAGTAGGACGCCAGAGCAACGATCGAGCGGCCGCTGTCGTTCATGTAGGTTTGCGGCTTCAGTAAGCGGATACGGTGCGAATCGATCGACACCTCGGCGACGTCGCCATGAAATCGGTTCTCGGGTCTGAAAGTTCCGCCATGCGCCTGAGCCAGGATATCAGCGAACCAGAAGCCGGCGTTGTGGCGTGTCCGCTGGTGCTCAGCTCCCGGATTACCGAGACCGACGATCAAATCCAGGTCCTGTCCCATAGCGCCATCCTAGCATTCGTGCTCGCATAAAAAGGCCGCCCGAAGGCGGCCTTTCGCCGTTCCTGGATTGGTCTTAGTCGGACGATTCCTCGTCCGCGCCCTCGCCTGACTCCGCTGGAGCTTCGCCTTCGGCCGGTGCTTCGCCTTCCTCCAGCTCCGCACCTTCCTCGAGCTCTTCCTCGGCCTCGAGGACTTCGTCTTCTTCCTCGCGCCTTGGCGGGTTGATCGATACGACGGCCGGGTCCTGGTCGTGAGCCAGGGCCGTTAGCTCGACACCTTCCGGTACCTTGACATCCGATAGATGAAGCAACTGGTTGAGCTCGAGATCCGTGATGTCGATCTCGAGATATTCCGGCAGATCTTTCGGCAGGCAAGAAACTTCGACGTCGGTGGTGAGATGCGAGACTTCGCCGCCTTGTTCTCTGACACCGATTGCTTCTTCCTGGCCGACGAGATGTATCGGGACATTCAGCGTGATCTTCTCGTCCTCGAGGATACGCTGGAAGTCCAGATGCAGGACTTGTCGCTTCGCAGGGTGGCGTTGGACGTCCTTGACGATGACGGCTTGCGACTCGCCATTGAGTTTCAGCGTCAGAATACTCGTATAGAAAGCCTCCTGCTCCATCTGGAGCTGGAGCCGATCCTTCTCCAACATAACCGATTGCGGGTCTTTTCCACCGCCATAGAGGATTGCGGGAACCTTGCCTCGTCGGCGCAGGCGCCGGCTCTCGCCCGTGCCCAGCTTGTCCCTCACCTCTACGTCCAGCTCGAAGCCAGTACTCATTGTTCTATCCTCCTCGAGGGCGCGGGATGATAACAGGGGTCGCTAGTCCACGTACAGAGAGCTGACCGACTCTGCGTCGCTGATCCGCCGTATCGTCTCGGCCAGAAGCTCGGCGACGCTAAGTTGCCGGATCTTGTCGCTGGCTTCGGCCTCGGCGCTGAGCGGAATCGTGTCGGTTACGACAAGCTCGTCGAGCACCGAGTTATTGATGCGCTCTACGGCAGGGCCGGACAGTACCGGATGCGTGATATAGGCAACGACCCGGGAGGCTCCCTGTTCCTTGAGTGTCGCGCCAGCCGCGCACAGCGTACCGGCTGTGTCGACAAGATCGTCGATCAGGACGCAGGTCTTGCCGCCGACCTCGCCGATGACGTTCATGACCTCCGACATGTTCGCTTCCGGGCGCCGCTTGTCGATGATAGCGAGATCGGAATCGTCGAGCCGCTTCGCTAAAGCGCGGGCGCGAACGACGCCGCCAACGTCCGGGGAGACAACCACCATATCGTCGTATTTCTGTTTCCATACGTCTCCGAGAAGAACGGGCGACGCGTAAACGTTGTCGACCGCGATATCGAAGAATCCCTGGATCTGGTCGGCGTGAATATCGACGGTCAGGACACGATCGATCCCCGCGGCCGCGATCATATTCGCGACGAGCTTCGCCGTGATCGGTACGCGGCTGGCTCTCGGCCTGCGATCCTGACGGGCGAAGCCGAAGTACGGAATAATCGCCGTAATTCGTGCAGCCGAAGCCCTTTGACAGGCATCGGCCATGACCAGCAGCTCCATGAGGTTCTCGTTGCTGGGCGGGCTGGTCGGCTGAATGAGATAAACCTCTTTGCCGCGGATGTTCTCCAGAATCTCGAGCTTGACCTCGCCGTCGCTGAATCGACCGACGTTGATCTTCCCGAGCGGAATATGGAGATGATGCGCAATTCCCTCCGCGAGCGCGGGGTGGGCATTGCCGGAGAATACGATAGTCGTTCCCGGGTCCAATCTAAGCTCCTAGGCTTGAGGTATCAGAGGGTGGCTGGGGTGGCAGGATTCGAACCTGCGAATGACGGGATCAAAACCCGTTGCCTTAACCACTTGGCCACACCCCACCGTGGACCATATTGTGATCGCGGTCGCCCGCAGAGTTCAAGGCAGTTTCATCAATGTCTTCATTCGCCGTCGAGACTCTGCCAGCGATCGACAGTCACTCTCAGTTCGAGATCTCCGTGCGCGAGATCGATTCGCTCCGGAAGAACGACGCCCTGGGCGACTTGATAGCTCTCGTAAGAAACCTGCCACAGGCGTTGCTCGAATAGCCGGAGCCGGTCCTCCGGATCGAAAGACGTCATCGCGGGATACATCGGATCCGGGAGACCGAGTAACCAGGTACTGAAGCTCTCGACCGGTAGCCACCAACCCACGAGCTGTGAAAGCTCGGCCTCGGCGTCGGTCAGTCTCAGCGTTTCACCGCGGGAACGAACAGTCAGTTCGCCAGTCGGACCCGCGATCTCGAGTATGCCCGTGCCGAGCGGGCCGCGAATCGAGAGATCGAGCGTGTCTTCGGTCTGGCGCCAGCGAAATCGTCCCTGAAAGGCGCGCTCGCCGGTGTCGACGGCAATCCGGCCGGTCAGATTCCAGCCGTCGAGGCTCTCGAGGAAGTTTCTTCGCTCGGCGAACGTGTAGGGGTCTTCGATCGGGGGCGTATGCGCACAGCCGGAAAAGAGTGCCGCCAGCACAACGAGTGAGAAGAATCGCTCCGCGGCGCGCGTCATGGCGTCAGGCGCTGGTCGAGCTCCTGAAGGTGAGGACTGTCGGGATGCTGCTCGAGTTGTTCGCGTAACATGTCGAGCGCGAGCTCCTGTTGCCCGAGAGCCCACTGCGTATCGATGATGTGTGCTGCGACTTCCGGGTCGGGATAGAGTTCGAAGGCTCGCTCGAGGTGTGTGAGCGCCGCATCGTAGTCGCCCAGGTTAAACAGCACCCAGCCCATGCTGTCGATGATTGCCGGATTATCGGGCTCGATCGCCAGGGCGTCCTCCAGATAGCCGCGAGCCTGCTCATGGCGATCCATGCGATCCGTCAGCAGATAACCGAGTGCGTTCAGCAGGCTTGCATCGTCGGGAATATCGCGAACCAGATCCTCGAGCGCGCTCGCAGAGCGGCGGTTACGATCCTGTTCCTGATATAGGAGCGCCATCGCGTAACGTAAAGCGCGGTTGTCGCGATACAGATCGAGTCCGGATCGCAACGTATCCTCCGCAGCGTCCAGCTCAGCGCGTTCGATCTCACCTTGTGCGATCGAGATATGGAGTTGGGCGTGCGCGTCTTTGAGAATGGCGTCATCGGGATTGGCTTCGATCGTATCGTCGAATCTCTGCATCGCTTCGCCGGCTCTGTCGAGTTGCAGCAGCAAGCCGGACTCGGCGACGAGCATCTCGGTCGCGTAGTCTGTATTTGCGATGCCGAACTCGCGCAAGTGCTGAATCGCGCCCGGTTGATCGTTGAGCTCGGTAAACAAGAGGTTCGCTGCACGTAGCTGCGCCTCGACGGCATTCGAACCGGACGTCACGCGCGAGTAGGAGCGAAACGCCTGCAACGGCTGAGACTCCGCTTCATCGATCCGGCCCAGATAGAAGAAGGCCTCTTCGCGATATTGCTGTTGGCCGCGTAGCTCATTGAAATGCCCGCGCGACGCTTCCAGATCCTCGAGCGTTAGCGTCAGAAACGCCAGCGCCCGAACGGCTTCTGGCAGGCCCGGATTCTCGTCGAGAATATCGTCAAGCAGTTCGCGGGCCATTTCCTGGCGACCGGCCGAGAGCAGCAGTTCGGCGTACTGCAAGCGGACCTCGAGTTCCGGGCGTTCCTCTGCGACGCTCGCAGCCAGTTCCAACCCCTCATCGGTGCGGCCTGCGATGACCAGCATCCGGGCGTAGAGAAGTTGCGCCTCGATCCACTCAGGCTCTATCTCAACGGCACGTTCCGAATTGTCGAGCGCGAGTCCATAGTCGCCCGAGCGCAGCGCCAGACGCGCAAGGCCGTAATGACCCTCGGGCGTGTCGGGATAGGCAGCGACCAGTTCACTGACGACGGCCGTCGTCATCTGCGTGTCGGGTTCCGTCGACATAAATTCCATCAGGAACGCGAGAGCAGGGCCTGTGTTATTGGTCTGATCCAGGATTTGCGAGAATTCGGCGACCGCGGCATCCGTGTCGCCGGTTCTCATATGGAAAACGCCGAGAAACTGACTGATGCGTGGATTTTCTGGCGCGCGCTCACGCCATAGGAGTGCCGCCTCGAACCCGTCCTCGATCAGACCATATTCATGCGCAAGTTCCGTCGCCGCTTCGGCAAAGCGGGGATCGTCGGTGAGTCGTGCCGCCGAGAGATAATGTGCAGTCGCTTCCCGACCTTCACCCCGTTCCTGGGCGACCGATGCCAGCACCAGATAGGAATCGATGTCTACACGGGCGGCGCTCGACTGACCAGGGCCTATCGAAGCGCAGCCTGCGAGCCAGCTTGCGATGGCCACTGGCAGAATGATTCGGGAGATTGCCATAAGTTGCGTTCGCACTATACCTGAACAGGCCGGCCACCACTGTGGCCGGCGGCGATCTTGTACTGCTTTTGGGATTGCTCGACAATTCGACCTCCCGCGGCAGGGCGTTGTTCCACGCCGAGTCCGATAAACCGGAGGCGATATGGAGAGCCTGCAACAACTAATAGCGACCTGGCTGGATCCCGAGGTTTCCGGGCCGTTACTGCTCGATTGGAGCCTGCGATTCGTCGCCGCGATTCTGATCTTCGTCATCGGTCGCTGGATAGCGAAAGCGTTGGCAGCCTGGCTTCGCCGAGCCGCGGCTAAAGCGGACACCGATCCGACATTGATTCGCTTTCTCACGAGCCTGATTTATATCATTCTTATAGTGCTGGTCGTTCTTACGGCGCTGAGTTCGTTAGGGATCAATACGACCAATTTCCTCGCGGTTTTCGGTGCTGCGGGTCTGGCGATCGGCCTTGCGCTGAAAGATTCTTTGTCGAACTTTGCGGCCGGCGTGATGCTCGTGTTCTTTCGCCCGTTCAAGTCCGGCGATTACATCGAAGCGGCCGGGATCGCCGGAACAGTCGAGAGCATCCGAATATTCAATACGGTCCTCAAGACTGCGGACAATCGCGTCATCACGGTACCGAACTCGCTTGTTTATGCTGATCCGATCACTAACTTTTCGGCGGAGGATAAACGTCGCATCGATCTCGTTATCGGGGTCGGTTATGACGATGACATCCCACGGGCGAAAGCATTGATCCAAGGCGTGTTGTCACAGGAACATCGAATACTCGACGATCCGGCACCGGCCCTGTTGTTGTTGGAGCTCGGCGAGAGCAGCGTCGACATCGCGGTCAGACCCTGGGTCGAGTCCGCCGACTACTGGGCTGTGCGGGGCGATCTGCTCGAGCGGATAAAGCAAGCGCTCGAGGGTGCCGGCCTGTCTATTCCGTATCCGCAGCGTGACCTGCACATCATTGAGCAGGCCGGTGAGGGCGCGTGAAGGCATCCATTCAGGAGCGACTCGGAACTCTGGTCGAACGTTTCGAGGAGATCGGCCATCTCTTGAGCGATCCGGAGATCATCGCCGACCAGAATCGTTTCCGCGACCTGTCCAGGGAATACTCCCGGTTAGAGCAGATCGCTAAGGACTTCGACGCCTATCGAAAGGTCGAGCAGGGAATTAGCGACGCGGAAGAGATGATCGAGAGCGGCGACGCCGACATCAAAGCGCTCGGACAGGAAGAGCTAGAGAGTCTTCTCGCACAACGCGAAGACAACGAACAACGTTTGACCCTGCATCTGATACCGGTCGATCCTGATGACGACGCGAATTTGTTCCTCGAGATTCGGGCAGGCACGGGTGGTGACGAGGCGGCCCTGTTCGCGGGCGATCTGTTCAAAATGTATAGCCGCTACGCCGACGCCAATCGCTGGCGAGTCGAAGTGTTGTCCGTTAACGAAGGGGAACACGGCGGTTACAAGGAGATCATCTCGCGCATCGTCGGAAAGGGCGCGTTCGCGAAGCTCAAGTTCGAGTCAGGAGCCCACCGAGTGCAACGCGTGCCCGAGACGGAATCGCAGGGCCGTATCCACACATCGGCTTGTACCGTCGCCGTGCTTCCGGAGCCCGAAGACGTCGAAGACGTCGACGTCAATCCCGCCGACCTGCGCGTCGACACATTTCGCGCGTCGGGGGCCGGTGGTCAGCACGTCAACAAGACCGATTCTGCCGTGCGTCTGACGCACTTGCCTACAGGAATCGTCGTCGAATGTCAGGACGAACGTTCTCAGCACAAGAATCGAGCACGTGCGATGTCCTTGTTGCAGGCGCGACTGCGCGATGCCGAAGTGACGAAGCAGCAGACCGAGACTGCAGAGAAACGTCGCAGTCTCGTT
>CAJIBS010000375.1_pt1 | contig 12515 bp, 10 predicted proteins | sample 9199411 | NCBI WGS metagenome assembly CAJIBS01 (sample SAMEA7708312, study PRJEB35096) | sediment metagenome | biome: marine neritic benthic zone biome [ENVO:01000025]; feature: sediment [ENVO:00002007]; material: shallow marine sediment [ENVO:03000034] sea grass bed [ENVO_01000059] ... | reverse complement strand
TCGAACCTGGACAACTCACTGGTGGGCGCGGACTTTCAATACATCAACACCCGTTTACCCGGCAATCGAGTACTTCAGGGAGAAGCCTGGTACCAGGAGTCCGATACCGAAGGCGTGGACTCCGATCAAGCCGCGTACGGATTCCGTCTGCGATCTCCGAACGTTCTCGGCTGGCGCGGCGGTATCGGAGTCAAGCAGATTGAAGAAAACTTCTTCCCGGCCTTAGGATTCGTCAATCGCGCCGGTATTCGCGATCAAGTTTTCGAAGTGGGCTACGCTCGCCGACTCGGCGGAGATTTCCTGCAGACAATGTTCACGGGACTCGATGCAGAGCGAATCGATCTGATCGGCGGTGGTCTGCAGTCCCAGCTGATTACGCTTCGAGCACTGTCCGTAGAATCCATCGTAGGCGACACCGCACACCTGCGCGTACATGCGAGCAAAGAGGCTCTGGCAGAACCGTTCGTAATCTGGGACAAAAGCGGTGAACAGGTCATAGTACCGCCGGGAGCTTACTCGTTCGACGAGGCCGAACTCTCAATATCGACAGGCAACCGCAGAAAGTTCTGGGGCGAGGTCAGCTACCGCGCCGGCGACTTCTACAACGGTGAACGAGAGAATATAGGCGCAGGCATCGGCTGGCGCCCAAGCAATCACTTCGTGTTCACGATGAGCTATGACGCCAACGATGTACAGCTGCCGACCGGGGATTTCATTTCGCGCCTCGCTCGTCTCAGAGCGGAAGTCATATTTTCTTCGACGTTCTCATGGAACACATTGCTTCAATACGACAATGTCACCGAGACCGTGGGTATCAATACGCGGTTTCACTGGATTCCGGAAGCGGGTCGCGAAGCCTTCATCGTCCTGAACCACAATCTCCAGGATCTGGATCTCGATAACAGGTTCAAGTCGACGGTCGCGGACCTTGCGGTCAAGTTCAACTACACATTCCGTTTTTGAAACGCTTCTGATTCAGAAGCCGTTATCGGTGCCCGTTACTGGCCCGCGATCGATTCGATGAGTTGCCGATACTCGCGCTGCTGCTCGAGCCTGACTTGCTCATAATCCAGCCCGTCGAGGTACTCGGTGTTCTCACCGAGGTTCCGCATCGCGGCGAGATAGGCTTCGTCGGTCTGTAGCTCGGCAATGGCCTGCCTGAGAATTATCAGTCGCTCCTCGGGAATGCCACGAGGTCCCATGACGACGCGGTGCATATAACCCGTGGTCGGCGGCAAACCGATTTCGACGAATGACGGCACACCTTCCATGATGCGCTCGGGCCCGGCAGTCGCGAGCACCTTCACGACACCCGCTTCAATATCGGAAGCGATAGTTGCCGGGAAGGCCATCGAGAAGTCAACGTCACCCGCCATGAGCGCAGCTTTCGCGGGCCCCCCGCCGCGATACGGCACCATGCGAAACTGAACGCCCATCTGCTGCATCATATGCTGCGCTGGCACGAACAACGCGGCCCAGAGCCCGCTATGGGATAGCTTGATCTGACTCGGGTTCGCGCGTGCCGCATTCTCAACGTCAGCCCAGTTCTGGTACGGTCCATCGGCTCTGACGATGACACCAATCTCGCCGTAGTTGATGCGCGCAACGGACACGAGATCCTCGTTGGTATCGTATTTGTCGATACGGAATGTGAACCGATGGAGCTGATCGCGGTAGTTGTCCGTGTAGACAAGCGTGTACCCATCGGGCGCCGCCTGCGTCGCCTCGAGCGTTCCTTTCTGTCCTGCCTGCCCCGGCACGAGCCGAATGAGCATGGGCTGGCCGAGATACTGATGCAGATAGGTCGTGAAGACGCGCGCGGTCAGGTCGCTCGATCCACCGGCGGCGTACGGCGTAATCAACGTGATGGGCTTATTGGGAAACAGCTCCTGCCCCTCAGCTACTGAACCAACAAACGCAGGCGCCAGAAGAACGGTACAAAGAATTGCGCCGCGCCATCTCGATGTCATCATGCTGCCCCTACCTGTTCCCTCTCGAGCGCGCGCTGCCTGAAGCGATGCATACGTCGCCCGAGCAGGATTCCGATGATCGGCGTGGCGACCACAACGGCCGTCATGCCGAGCCGTTCGGTCAACGCGAACCGAACCCAGTTGTCGCCGGCAAGAGCCAGCGTCTGACCGAAAGTGTATTCCAGTTCCCGGCCGAGGATAAATCCCATGACCATCGGCGCAACGTCGAATTTCGCTTCGCGCGCGGCGATTCCGACCAAACCGAAACCGATCAGGGTCACGATATCGAACGGATTCGCCCGCGCGAGATAGGTTCCGGCGAACGCAAGCATTATCGTGACCGGGATCAGAAGCGATTTCTTGATCGTCACCACGCGAGCGAAAAATGGAATCGTCATGTAACCGATCACGACGAACAGCGCATTCGCCAGAACCATCGCGATGAGAATGCCGAATACGATATCGCCGCTCGAACTCAGCAGAGTCGGCCCCGGACGCAATCCCTGCATCATGAACGCTCCCAGCAGGAGCGCCGTGACCGCATCTCCCGGTATTCCCAACGTAAGCAGTGGCACCATCGTCGGACCGTTCACCGCATTATTCGCGGCTTCAGCACCGGCGACACCGTCAAGCTCCCCCTTTCCGTATGTCTCGGGATGGGACGAGGAGTTCTTGGCTGCGATATAGCCCATCATCGCGGCGATGGGCTGGCCAAGTCCGGGCACGATTCCAATACTTGATCCAAGCACGGTAGAACGGAAGATCGTGCGTAAGCTTCTCTTGAACTCGGATAAGCGCAAACGCTCACCGACGAAACTTGCCACCCGCGATCCCGGAATATCGCCTTGCTTCACGGCGTTGAAGATCTCCGGCAGCGCGAATAAGCCGATCAACATCGGGATGAGATGAAAACCGTCGTAGAGTCCCGACGTACCGAATGTATACCGTGCCATCGCCGAGAATGGATCCGCTCCCACGAAACCAACCCAGACGCCGAGCCCGAGCATGATTAGCCCTTTGATGACCGGTCCTGTCGCCGTCACCGCGATAACCACCAGGCTCAGGAACATGACGGCCGCGATCTCGGGTGGGCCGAAGCCTAAAACAATCGCGGCAACGGGGATGATCATGACGAGAGTGAATATGTCGCTGAAGAAATCCGATACCGCCGACGCGAACAGACTCATCTCCAGCGCCTTGCGGGATTTCCCTTGCTTCGTCAGTTCATGGCCGTCGAAGACCGTCGCGATCGAAGCACCGGTTCCGGGCATGGAGATCAAGATCGCCGGAACGCTGCCACCGTAAATACCGCCTTTGTAGACACCGATCAGAAACGGGATCCCGATCAGCGGGTCGCCGACCAGAAACGAGATCGGTACGAGCACCGACATACCCATCGATGTCGTAAAGCCCGGCAGCGCGCCCATGAGCATACCGAGCAACAGGCCACCACTGATCCAGATGAACGTGTCGACCCGAAGCGCAACTTCGACACCCGCCAGCAGCGATTCAAGCATCTGTTGGGCTCCCCGCCCTGCGCGTGATCACCGTCACACGGTGGGAAGTATCTGAAGAAGCGGTTGCAACGCCCGCTCAATAAAATCTGCTTCAGGAAGCTCGGTCCGTAATACGTGAGTCACGGCGATGTAGAAACTCAGCGGAATTACGATGCTGATAGCGAGAATCTGCGGGATGCTGCGATTTCCGACGAGAACCGCTGTGCTCGCCATGAGCACGAACATCGTCGTCAGGAAACCAACCGTTGTCAGTGCCAGCGCGCAACTAACGGTTATGACGACGAACAATCCTTGTCGAATGAGCGCACCGTGCCCGTCGGCGGCGGCTACGCCCGATTCCTCGCGAAACATCGTGCCGTTTCTGTGCGCTAAAACGAGAAAAATGAAAGAAACGACTGCCGTCGCCAGAAGGATCAGCGTCGGAAAAACTCGCGGGCTCATCGCGAGGATATCGGGTCCAAGCGGAATCGGCGGATCGGCGATCAGCCATCCACCGAACAGCAACGCGAGAACCGCGACAACGAATACGACCGCAGTAAACGTGACGTCAGCCTGAGGTTGAGACACGGCGGCCCCTGATTGGCCGGCGTTCCCTAGGCCGCCGCGACGGCTTTCAGCGTCGATTCGCTGAGTGGCAACTCCACGGCTTCGTTGGTCTCGTCGGAAAGATCCGCGGCGATGTAAATTTCCATGACCCGACGCGCGGCTTCAGCTGAACACATCACAGGGCGGTCGAATGCCACAGCTTCGAGCCAGTGCACGGTCTCGTTGTGCATGGGTCCGGCAAAGACGTGATCGACCGGCTCGCCTGGCATCGACGACATAGGCAACTGAATACCGTTGTCGAGCGTATTGACGATGACATCGCGATGCGTGTCGTCGACAACGAGCATCCCCTCGGTGCCGACGACCTCTATCCACGTGCTCGAGTAGTTCGGGTAGCCATGCGGCATCGCCCAGCCCGCGCCAATGACGAAAGAAACGCCGTTGTCCATCGTTACGATGATCCACTGGCCGTCGGCTGCGCCCGATATGTCTTTCAGGCCGCCGTACATCGTCTGCGAGTAGACGCGTATCGGTCTCGCTGGCTCGAGGCACCAGAGGACGAAGTCGATATCGTGGGTCGCCTCCATCGCCGCCGGAGAGAGTTTGATCCGACCGCTGATCTTCGTACCAAGACCGCGTGTCAGGTGACGACTCACCAGCACGGATACCGGATCACCGATTTTCTTTTCCTGAAGCGACTTTCTGACGTAAGCGAACTTCGGATTGAAACGCTGCGAGTAGGCGATCGCGAACTTGAGATTCTTATCCTTGGCTAACGCCACGAGCTCATCGGCTTCGTTAAGCGTCATCGCGAGCGGCTTCTCGAGCAGCACGTGCTTACCGGCTTCTAGCGAATCCTTGGCTATTGGATAATGTGTCGTCTCTGGCGTCGCTGAGACGATGATCGTGTCGATATCGTCTCGCGCGAGGACTTCGCGGTAGTCGGTCGTGGCAGAGGTCGCATTTGTTTGCTCGGCGACTTCGGCCAGACGGGCTTCATCGATCTCTGCAATGTGCAACTCGTCGACGATGGGGCTCCCCGCACAGGTATTCGCGCGGATGCCACCGCACCAACCCGGTCCGATTATGCCAACGTTGATTTTCTCCATTATTCGTCTTCTCCGAAGCGTGTTCGCGACTCTAGAATTATCGTTTCGTAGTGTACGGGCTTCGCGCAGATGCCGCGAGTTAGTGAATTAAATATTATTTATCATAATGTTACAGAATTAGCCCCGGCAGCCAGGTCGCAACTGCCGGGACCATGAGAAGCGTCGCCGCCACACCGAGCATCATGATCCAGTACGGTATCGAGCCGCGGAAGATGTCCCCGAGTGTCACGGTCGAGTCAGGGACCGCCGCCTTTACGGTGAATACGAGAAGCCCCATCGGTGGTGTCAGCAAGCCCGCCTCGATTATCAGAATCCCATAAATCGCGAAAGCGACTTCGTTAAAGCCAGCAGCGGTTGCGATAGGAACGAAGATCGGCACTGTCAGCAAAATGATCGAGATAGAGTCGATGAGTGCGCCAAGCAGCAGCCAGATGACGGTCATGATCAGGATCATGCCGATGACGGTGAGACCTGTTCCCAGGAACAGATCCTGAATCATGTTGATTCCTCCGCTGACGGCTAGCAGGCGTGAATACATTGAGCCCGCGATCAATAGAAACATGATCGGCGCAGTCGATCGGCCTGCGTTCACGATTGCTTCCGTGAACTCGGCACGACGCATGCCCTTGATCCAGCCGAGCAACAGGCTGCCGAGCGCACCGAATCCGGCCGCCTCGGTCGGCGTAAAGACACCGAGCCAGATTCCCCCGAGCACGAGAAAGACCAGAGCGACGATGCCGATGCCACTGATAAGCTCCGACCGAATCTCGTCCGCTCCTATTTCGGTTCCTCGCTCGACGGCAGGCGCAAGACTGGGATTACGCACGGATCGGATGACGCAATAGATAACGAAGGTCAGCCCGAGCAGCAGGCCCGGCAGGACGCCAGCGATAAACAGAGCGCCGACGGAAGCTTCGGTAAGGATTGCCCAGACGATCAGCAACACGCTCGGCGGAATCAACATACCCAAGCAGCCGCAGCCCGTGATGACACCCAGCGCGAATGACTTGTCGTAATTCGCACGACGCATCTCGGGGTACGCGATACGACTGAACGTGGCGGCTGCCGCGATCGACACTCCTGATACCGCGGCGAATGCGGCGTTGCCGACGACGGTCGCAGCCGCGAGCCTTCCAGGCAATCGTTTGAGTGCGCGATCGCAGACGAGATACAAATCCTTGGCCGCTCCCGAACGACTGATGACTTCGCCCATGAGCATGAACAGCGGAATCACGGCGAGAGCGTGGCTGCGAATGGCGTCGTAGGCCGTCGAGCCGAGAATGTAAAGAGCGATATTCATATCGCCATAGCTCAGGTAGACGCCGATAACGCTGGCGAGCCCGAGAGCGATTCCGATATGCACGCCTGCCAATACGAAGACGAACAGAATCGCGAGCGAATAGAAAATGACTTCCGGTCCCATAGCGTTCTCTAGGCTTTCTCAGGCACCGACTGTCTCCTCTTCCGGCAATTGGTCTGTCCAGTCGAGGTAAATCAGGTAAAAGTAAACGTAAGCGGCAAACAGCGACGTCACGACGACGAGAAATCGCACGGGATAGGTCGGCACACGAAGCGCCCCCTCTCCTTCGTACTCGCTGACGGCTAGCGCCTCAAGTGCCGGCCCCCATGCACTAAACGCCGTTCCAACGAAGAACAAAAGGCCGCAGAGGCTCGCGAACGTTCGTAACGTTCGCCGCCAGTTCGCCCCGACAGCGCCATACACGAGCGTGGTTCGGATCATGCCGCCTCGATAGATCGCGAGCGGTATCTGCAGGAACGTAATCGAAACGACCGAGTTGCGAATGATCTCGTTGGCACCTAACAGCGGCAAGCTGAACAGATAGCGTCCGAGCACGTCGATGCAGATAATGAGCGCGAGCACGATGACCCAGAATGCCGAGACGATATGTGTCGTCCTCGCTACCTTCTCGATCATGCGCGGTTCCGTCATCACGCTACTCCCCCTCTCTCGATCGTCAGACCTCTTGCCAGGACCCGTCGCTCTCGACCGACCTGGAGATTGCCTCGAGCAAGGCAACGTTACCGATACGCTGCTCGTCGGTGAAACGGTAATCGGCGCCAGTCAGCACCGCATCCGCCCACGCCTCGAGATTCGCTCGAACCGGATCCTTCTCGGGGAACGTCTCGGAGTGCTGCGTGCCATCCTTACCGCAGGAGATGAGATGGGTTTTGCCGCCGTGCTGTGGGTGCGAATCGTCTCGCGCCTCTACCCATTTCTGGTCACCGAAGACCGTAAAGCGACCGTAATAAGGCGTCGACGAGATGGCACCAACGAACCCAGTCGCCCCGCTCTCGAATTTCATCTGTACCGTAACGATGTCGCCGGTAGGAAGATCGAGTACGCGCCTCGCAGTTTGCGCGGATACCGACGCGACCGGACCGAGCATCGAGATGAACAGGTCGGTGAGATGAACACCCATGCCCGTCATTCCCGCGGCGGGCGCTTCCTCCGTCGAACCGCGCCAGTTGTCGGACTCGACGCTCGTGAAGATGTCATGCGAAAAGTTCGCCTCGACGTGCATGAGCGTACCGAGCGCGCCGGAGTCCACGATGCGTTTGATCTCTTCCATCGTCGATTCGTAGCGCCGCTCGTGACCGACGCCCATTACGATTCCGGCATCATTGACCGCCGCGACCATGCGCTGCACGCTGTCCTTGGTCAGCGAAAGCGGTTTCTCGCAGAAGATCTGTTTACCGGCCGCCAGCGCCGCCATCACCTGATCCTCATGCTGCGAATGCGGCGTCACGAGAACGACCGCGTCGACGTCGGGATCTTCCAGCACCTTCTCATAACTGTCGACGAGCGGTATTCCGGTCTCGTCCGCGAAATCCTGATGCTTCGACGGCGTGCGCGCCGTCAGACGGGTAATCTCGATCTTGTCGCTTCCCTCGATCGAATTCACCATATGCCGGCCCCACCAGCCGAGCCCAATCATTGCAGCTCTGATCATTTTTCCTCCGTGTACTCGTGTTTTATTGCGAGGCCTATCGGCGTACGTCCGTGTCGGCCAGTTAATCGATGATGTAAGTGACGGGCCACTCGTAACCGCTGTCGGTTACGAGGTCGATGTAGGAACTCAGAACCTCGGATCCCGGCATGCCGCGCGAATCCGCTTCTTTGGCCATCCGGTTCGGGAATTCTGCGAGCGAGCGCGCCCAGCCGCGACGGACATCCTCCGGGATACCGCTTACAGTCGCACCGGCATCACGAAGGCTCTGCAGCCCGGAGATCTGGCGCTCCTCGAGCGCCTGCGCCGCAACCGTCTCGTACTCGCGACCCACTTCCAGAACGATCTCGCGAACCTCGGGCGGCAATCGCTCGAGAGTACGCGTGTTCATCGTCATGATCGTTGCGCCTCCCATCGCGCCGAAGCCGATGAGCGTAAAGTAAGGCGCGGGTTCATGGTACTTGTAGCCGAAGTAGGCCGACGGGAACAGTAGCCATCCCGAAACGACGCCGGTCGACATCGCCATATAACCATCGGGAAGCTGCGACTGCACCGGCACCACGCCCGCGAACTCCAGCCACGGCAGATTCGGGCCCGCTCCCGCGATCTTCACGCCTCGCAGGTCGTCGATCGAGGACCAGGGAATCGTCGTGCCTAGGTGATAGTTATCGAAACCGTTGATTCCTAGGAGTCGCTGGCCGTAGTTCTCCTCGTGTTGCTCCGCGAGCCAGGGGTTCTGGTCATAAACCTGTCGTGCGATGCGGATCCCGTCCTGAGCATCCTCCTGACCGAAGGGGACGAAGTACTGGAAGTTGTGCAGGAAAAGCTTGGCGGGCTCGAAACAGACGCAATAGCCACCGATATCGAGCATTCCGATCTGCACTGCCTCGAGTGTCTCAGAGACCGATGCGATCGATCCCGCATAGCCTTCAACGATGCGAAGCTCGTGCTCAGTCTCTTCGGCGACACGGCGCTTCAGTTCCGGCACGACGAAATCGCGCATGACCGTGACGTAGACGGTCGGGCCCGCCGGATGACCGGAACCCACACGCAGCGTGAACAGCTCAGCGGATGCGATCGGGGGGACGGTGGACAGCCACGCGACCAGCAAAGCGCCCGCGATCTTGGTCGACATTCTCGATCGGTCGCACATTCGGCCGACCCCGATCACGCGGCGTCGGACTTGCTGTCGGCGTTTGCTGCCGTCTGCGGATTGAGTTCGCAAGCCTGCTCCCAGGTGATGATGTTGAGCGTCCGAACGAAGCTTCCGGCACCAACATTCTCGGCACACCAAAGGCCGAGCTCGACGATTTCGGCTTCCGAGAAATACTCGCGTAGCTGATTGTAGAAAGCGTCATCGTCGGCTTTCGTAATGTCGTGCTTGAGGTGATCGGCGAATCGCAATGCCGTCTTTTCGCGATCGGACAGCACCGAGCTGTTTTCGAAATCCCAGACTTCCTGGATCTTGTCTTCCGTCAGTCCGACATCGCGCGCCGCACTGGATCTCACAGTGCCGCAATACCCGCAGGTGTGATCGAACGCGATCTTGACGCGGCAAAGCTCCTTGAGATCGCGCTCGAGAATGCCGTCGTTCGACAGCGCGAGCCAGTAGCGATACCACGCGACGCCAGCATTGGTTCTGAAAATAATACGCAGTACACGCGGATCCGGCGATCCGGCCTTCTCTGCATTCGCGATGTACTCCTGCGCTTCGGCAGACAGGTCTGCGTCGTCGAGATAATCCAGTCGGGGCATCCCGTACTCCTTTTATATGACTTTTCCCTAACCCGGCTTGCCCCTACTCAAGCCCGACAATATCTCTCGCTTCACCCGTTAGCTCGACGATGTGAAGGCCGGTATGTGAGCGGTCGACCGCGTAAACATAGCCGCGATCGTCGATATTGACGTTGTTCGTCTGGATTGCCGCATCGCAGAACTCAGTACCGTCGATTTCGACACACAACTCGATCGTATTCCCGGTGGGCTCGGGAACGTAATAGCCGACTTCGACGGGATTGAACGGATCGCGGATGTCGACGGCTCGAATGCCGGCGTTAAAGTAGCTCACGACGACGAGGCGACCGTCGAATCCCGGGTGATCGGCATCGTTGATCGAATGCGGGCCGAAACGGCCACCGCGGTGGCAGAAGTCGCCCGGTTCTTCCGCGGCCTGGTAAGAAGAGATCGGAAACGGCCGATCCTCATCGGTAATGTCGAGGATAAACATGACGTCGCGCGTTCCGACGCAACGTCGCGCTCCTCCGCCGGCCTCCGATGGCACCAGCAGGATATCGCGCGTCGAATTCTGCGAATCGTCTTCGTAACCCGGGATGGGCACATCGTAAACGGGCTTGGCGGTATGCACGCCCCAGTAACTCGGCAGGTCGAGCCTCCCGATCTGGGGATAGAGCAGATTCTCGGGCGTCGGCGCGTACGGATCCTCGGCTTCGGGATCGCCCGCGAGGAATCTGTCTGTGTCGAGAATCTGCAGAACGCCGTTTGCGCCGCTTTCGTAGCCCAGATACATGCGATTACCGACGATGAAGGGCTGGTGCAGGCCGGCGATATCGACCTCGGGGAACGGGCCGTCGGCGGTCGGCTCCCAACCGGCGAGACCGAAGTCCCTGATGTGGCGCGGCTCTTCAGGGTTGCTGAGATCGAAGACCTGTAGCAGGCGCGTCACGCGCCAACCGCCGGCGGGCGTGCCGTTGAAATAGCCGATGCCCGTCTCGCAGTGCCATTGACCCTTGTGTGTCTCGCGATTGCCGCGATTCGATTCCGGGCGTGCGGAGTCGGCGGTCTCACCGATCGTTGTCAGATGGAACGGCTCCGCTGGATCGGTGACGTCGAGCATCTCGTAACCCAACAGCCCATCGGTCCGGGCCGCATAGACTCGGTTGGGATCGCCATTCGGAAGATCCGCGCCGTTACAGATCTGCACGTGTTGCGTACCGCTCGCGTCAGGATTGTTCGGCGGCAGATGCCGAAGCATCTGCGGTGCGGCCGGGTCGGTCACATCGAGTATCGCCAGGCCGTTGATCTCTTCCTGGCCGTTCATGTCATTTATCGACGAGCCTGCGTGCAGCCCGACGAAGAGTATCCGGCGGCCGTCGGCGTAGGCGTGGACGACCGGCTGATAAGCCGAGCGGGCCTGCAAGTCGTGATAACCGACCAGGGTCATATTGTGCGCCGTGAGATCGGGCTGCTCTGGCTCGACCGGCATCGGTGCTGCTGGCATCTCGGCCGGCGCTGATTCAGCAACGGGCGCTGGCGCCTCGGTACCGGATTCGCAGCCGACGAGAATCATTGCGCCCGCAAGCAGCGAACTGAGTTTCAGTGCGTCAATCGTGGTTACTCGGTACATCGCGTGTCCCCCTCGGATTGTTGTAGCTATACGCGAATCGGCAAGAATCCCCTAATGATCGCAAAAAAAGCAGCTTAGACCCTAATTTTGACAGGCAGACATCGGCTCGAGCGTAGCCGCGATAACGCCTATAACGGATTCGGCAGCCGCAGCGCCACCGCTTCGAGTATCAATCGCGGGAGTTGATGATCTCGTTCGTGAGGTCGCTGCAGTTATACGCCTCGAACGGGATGTTGGCGATCTCGATCATGTCCTGACCCGTGTGCTCGCCCGTGAAGTAGAGCGGGTCTTTAGCGACGTAAGAACGATGCAGTTCCATCGTCTCCGGGTTGTAGGAGAATCGCTCAACGACGTGCATCTCGCTGCTGTACATCGTTCCCGAGCGAGTGTTGAGGTAACCGGGTTCGAAACCAACCGTATCGACGACAAGCGTGTCGCCTTCCCAACGGCCGATCGAGTGGCCGGCCTTGCTCAGGTCGATGTCCGCGGGATGCTCCGACATGCCGAGATGGATCGTGCGCACGATGTCCATAAATCCATACTGCATCGTGATCACATCGTCTTCCTGCATGATCCGATTGACGTGCTGGTCGAAGGTCCAGTCGTTGAAGATGTTGACCGGCATGCACTGGAAGCGGGGGTTGTCGGTCGCCGCAACATAACCGGCGGCGGCCTCGAGACCGGCCGCCGTGGGTTCGATGCCTGCCTGCCCGCCTCCGCCGAAACCCATTCCCATGCCCATGCCCACACCGAGTACGGCCGTGCCGGTCTGCAGTCTCTGTGTCGCAGCCCAGTCACCCGAGATATTCGGCTGACCGTTAGCGAGATAGGCCGGACGCTCTGCAGTACTGACTGGCAGGTCTTCCGGGTTGAGCTGACCATAGCGCTCGACGGTCGTACCGTCGGCGAAGGTGACCGTGATCGTGTAGCAGGTCTGCGAATCGCGCCGGTCGGGCGAACCAAGAATCTGAATCTCGGTACCGGTCGCGAACAACTCTTCGGACCATCCTGATCGTCGCAGCACGGTTGCGGCACGCAGC
>CAJIBS010000323.1_pt1 | contig 12645 bp, 10 predicted proteins | sample 9199411 | NCBI WGS metagenome assembly CAJIBS01 (sample SAMEA7708312, study PRJEB35096) | sediment metagenome | biome: marine neritic benthic zone biome [ENVO:01000025]; feature: sediment [ENVO:00002007]; material: shallow marine sediment [ENVO:03000034] sea grass bed [ENVO_01000059] ... | reverse complement strand
TGGAGAACCCGGACTGCATCCCGCCGGGTATGCCGGTCGGCATGGAGGTCCCGACCCCGATTCAGTTTGTGGACCAGGGCGACACGATTCTCCTTCTGCAGTCGGAATACGATCTGGTGCGAACCATCCACATGAATTCGGATGTCGATCCCGCGACACAGCCTGCGACGCCGCTCGGATATTCCGTCGGCCGATGGGAAGGCGATACGCTGGTGATCACGACGACACGCGTCGACTGGCCGATACAGCAGCGCACCGGCGTGCCGCAGAGTGCCGATGCCGTGCACATTGAGCGCTTCACGCCGTCCGAGGACGGCACGACCATGACTTCCGAGCTGATTTCAACCGATCCACTTTATCTGATCGGATCGCCTGTCCGCACCGGGACTTACACCTGGATACGCGGGGGGGAGATCGAGCCTTACGAGTGCACCGCGTGGGAGGAGGGGGCGCAGTAAGCGCCCGACACAGAAATGAGGCGGGCTTTGGTCCTCCCTATATATAAGAGGTAGCTGGGCAAGTGCTAAACGAAATGAGTATTAGGCTTACGAATCGATCGATTGGCTTCGCCGCGGGACTGTTAGTCGTCATGGTAGGCACCGTGTCCGCCTACGAGGCCTCCCGCGGACCTACGGAGGTGATCTACTGGGATCCCCACAAAGCCTATTCCGGTTACACCATGGTGAAAACCCAACGGATTTCGGGCAACTATCTGATCGACATGGCGGGTCAGGTCGTTAATTATTTTCCCGATTTTAATGACGCTTACCTGCAGGAAGACGGCACGATATTCGGGTTTTTGGGCAGCAATACGTTTGCCATTCGGGACTGGGAGGGCAATACGCTCTGGGAGTACACCGATTCGCGTAGAGATTACCGGGCACATCACGATTTTCTGCGCGTCTATAACGCCGAGCTCGATGACTACACGATGCTCTATATCGCGAATGCGCGGATAAATCCTGACGACGCCATCGAGCTCGGTGCGAACCCGGATTACGCGGAGCGCTACGAGAACGCGCAAATCGACACGATCGTCGAGATCGACAGTAACGGCACGGTGATCTGGGAGTGGCGGTTTCGCGATCACCTCGTCCAGGATATCGATCCCTCGAAGCAGAACTACGTCGATTCCATCGCGGACGCTCCGCAGCGGCTCGACATGAACTGGGGGGTGCTCTCGCCGGACTACGTGCATTGTAACGGGCTGGACTACAACCCGGAGACAGGCCAACTCGCCATCAGCTGCAACTTTACGAACGAGATCTACATCATCGATCACGATGGAACGTTCGTGGCTGGCGATCCCGAGGAGAGCGTTGAACTCGCGGCCAGCGAGGCCGGCGATTTTCTCTACCGTTTCGGCAACCCGGCGATCTACGGCCAGGGCGAGCATCCCTACTACGCGGAAAAAGACTGGGCGCTCCAGGAATTCTCCGGCGACCGGCAGGTCGGGGGCGTCCACGACATTCAGTGGATCAAGGACGGACTTCCCGGTGCCGGAAATCTGCTGCTGTTCAATAACGGTCTGTCGGTGCCGCGAGCGTACGGCGATGGCAATCCCCAGGCGGAATTCATGGAGATCGATCCCTACCTGGGCGAGAACGGAGTGGTGAAGGACGACTATGTGAATCCGCCGGAAGCCGGCTACACGAACGTCATGCCGGGCACGAGACGCTCCGTATTACCCCCCCAGGATCCCAGGGCATTTCGTCGTTCGTTCTCGAACCAGATCGTGTCCATGTACAACACCGCTCGCGGCTTCAACAGCTTCCACGGCTCAGCGGTCCAGCGCCTGCCGAACGGCAACACGATCGTGCAACTGGCGTACCCGGGCCGCATGGTAGAGCTGACGCCGGACGGTGAAGTGGTCTGGGACTACGTTAACCCCGTGACCTGGGGAGGAGAGATCGTAGAGACGCTGATTACCTCTGACCCGGATCATCAGAATGTTATGAACGGCTGGTCCCCGTTTCGCTGGGCTCCGGACTATCCGGGGCTGGCCGGCAAGGATCTCACGCCGAAGGGGCTCATCACGCAGTTTCACGGCATCGCCGATGAGTCCTCGGCCGGCACGGCGGCGGGCGGGGAAGCGGACATACCGTTAGAGGAGCAGTACTAGTTGAGAACCGATTCGAGCACTCAGCGGTAAGCCTGATTTGGAGACAATCATGAGTCGAGTAACATTGCTTCTGGCCGGTCTGACATTGCTGATCGGCTCCGTCCCGAGCTTTGCCCAGGGGCAAGCACCCCGCTTGCTGGATTTGCGTATCGTGACGGTCAAGCCCAATCAGATCGATGAGTGGGTAGGGCTGCAGCAGGAGCTGAACGCAGCGCGCGAGGAAGCAGGTCTGTCGGCCAGGGAGTTCTGGCAGGTTGAGATCGGCGACCTCGATACGTTCCATATTTTTACGCCGATGGCGCGATTGGGTGAGGGGGAGCTGCCGCTGCCGTCTGATGAGGCGGCCCAGTGGGTGGCTCGCGTTAACGATACGCTGGTCTCGCGACGGAACATGGTGCTGCGCATCCACCCGGCAAGTATCCCGCGCGTAGACGGTAAACGATACGACTTCGCGGTTGTTCGGACGCGGGTAGCCGCAAAAGAACACATGACCGACCTCGTTAGTTGGTACGCCGAGAAATGGTACCCGTTCCACCGCGAGCAGGGCTCCGAGGCCATGTTGTTGACTCAAATTCTTTACGCTGGCGATGGGCGCACGCTGTATTCGGTCGATCTGGCTGAAGATTGGGACGCGGTGAATGCGCCGCCGAGTCTCCCTCCCGACGAGACTCGAGAATTTCTGGCTGAAGGCGCTTTATACGTGGAGCACGCCTCGCAGATATTGCTGCGGCGTCGCCACGACTTAAGCCCGTGAAGCCCGATGGGGCAGCTGACAGAGAAAGTGAATTGTCTCTATCTAGATGCCGTCTAACGCCGAACTGACTACCTTGCCGGGTCCAAAAACCACCACCGTGAAGCTGTCCTCTAATGCTTCAACCTGGTGTTCCGCATAGGCCTCTGCGACATAGACGTCACCTGGCTCCATGACGACGTCACCGTCGGAGGTCATGACTCGTAGCCGTCCGCTAATGACGACGACGAGTTCCTCTTCCGGATGATTGTGCTGAGGCGATATAGATCCGGCCTTAAGGCGCTCCTGTCCCAGGATGACTTGCTCAGACCTCACGAGTTGTATCGAAAGCAGCTCGTTCACGTTCGCGATAGGGATGTCCGCATTCTTGTGAACGGTAGCTTTCGGTGAGATGACCTGTCCCAGGCGGCTTTGCTGCGCATGAACCGTAAGACTAACGATACCGGCGGCTATCACAGTTGCTATTGCAAAGTATTTCTTCATTGATTTCTCTACTTTTGGTTATTGCCAAAAATTGGTCAGTCGCTGCAGGATGTCGTCCTGCTTTAGTACTGTTCCTCTAGCGGGATATCCGCTTCCCCGCCCGCGGCCGTGCCGGCCGAGGACTCATCGGCGATGCCGTGAAACTGAGTGATGAGCCCCTTCGGCGAGAGATCCTTGCCGGCCAACCCCGGAAAGTCGGGAGCCCAGCGCAGGGGGGACCAGTAGTTGGCAACATTTTGATGATCCGGGTTCGCAGTAATCAGCGTTTTCACGATTTCCCCGCCCCAGGTCACGGGGTTGACATACTCCCAGACCACTTCACCGTCCGGTGTCAGCTCCACCATGCGGCCCGGCCGCGCCAGTTGCACGAGCGTGTTGCCGTTCGGCAGGCGCTGGACCGCCGAGCCGTGGAAGCTGTTGAAGCCGTCAGTGGTGTGGTACATGGAAACGATCTGGTTCGAGAACAAACGACGGGGTGCCCTCGGTCCCTGGCCCTCTTTCGTGCCCGGCATGATGCCCGTGTAACCTGCCTCCGGCGGATTGACATAGTGGTCCTTCTCCACCCCGTTTTCACCCAGGTAGGGATTGATCTCCATGAATTCCGACTGGGGATCGCCGTCGCCCGTTGCTCGCGGCACCGACAGACCGTTATTGAAAAGCAGCAGGTTTCCGGCGCCGGGGAGTCCGTCCTCAATCCACTGAATGTCGTGGTTGCCCCCGACCTGCCGGTGGCCGGAGTATTCCTGGAGCGACCAGTCCTTTTTCGCGTAGTAAGGGTAGTCGCCATGACCGTAGTTCGCCGGATCGCCGAAGCGGTAGAGAAAATCGCCGGCCTCGCCGGCCGCGAGCTCGTGGCTCTCCTCAGGATCACCGGCCACGAACGTTCCATCGTGATCGATGATGTATATCTCGCGCGTAGCGTTGCAGCTGATGGCAAGATGGCCCGAGTCCGGCTCGTAGTCCAGCGCGTTGCAATGCACGTAGTCCGGCGAGAGCACACCCCAGTTCATGTCGAGCCGCTGCGGAGCGTCCGCGATGGAATCGACGTAGTTCTGCTTCGAGGGATCGATATCCTGGACAAGGTGATCGCGAAACCGCCACTCCCAGACCACCGTGCCGTTACTGTCTACCTCGACGATCGTGTCGATTTGCGCGCCGTCGTAGCTCTCGGCGGCAATGGGGTTCGCACCGAGTGCAATTGCATCCTCATGCGTCATCCGCGCATTAGCGATATAGAGGAGCGTGTAGTCATCAAGCTCGGCGTTATAGATTCGCAGATGATCGTGATGAGGGCTGTAGTCCTCGCGCGGTTCGGTGTACTCCCAGAGCGTATTCCCTTCCCAGTCCCGAACGACAAACGTCCCGTTGCCTAGATACCCGAATACGGTGCCGTCTTCCTGCAAGTAAGCGTCAGTTAAATCGGGGAAATACTGAACAACCTGACCTGCCATGTTGATCAGATAAACGCCCCTGATCCGCTGGGTCTTCACCATGGTGTAGCCGGAATAGGCTTTCTGCGGGTCCCAGTAGATCACTTCCGTGGGTCCGCGGGAGGCCTCGTAGGCGGACACTGAGCCCACCATGACGACCAACAGTCCCGTAACGACGCTAACCGATAGATTCTTAAGCCTGATACTCATTTGTATTGACCCCTGTCTAAGAAAAAACTTTAGAAATCAAGTACAAGCTATTGTTATATATAATAAAAAGTGCCGATATCATTAGTCTTTGGGGCGCTCACTGCGCCTCCCCTTCCCACGGCACGCAGTCGTAACGTTCGACCTCCTGCCCTGGCAGCCAGGAGTAGGTCCCTGTGCGTACCACCGATCCGATCAGATAGACCGGATCGGTAGAGATCAACTCGGAAGTCATGGTCCGATAGTCCGCAGACGGCGTGAACCGCTCGACGTGCATGGCATCGACGCTTTGTGGCACGCCCCTGCGATCCGAAAATGGCCAGTCGATGCGTGTCGTCGTTATCACCAACGTATCGCCTTCCCATCTCCCGACGGAGTATCCGAGCGGCGTCGCGGGCTGCGTCTCGGGATCGACATCCGAATTCATGTGGATGGTTCGCACCAGGTCATATTCCTGCTGGAGTAGGCGAATAGTGTCGCCCTCGTCCACGAACTGAATCGGGGTCGGGACCTCCATGCCGACCGGCATGCCCGGCGGGATGCAGTCCGGGTTCTCCGCATAGGTCCACACGTCGAAATCCGGCTTAGCCGCCTTGGCCGCTTCCGTCAGCTCGCTGTCCTCAAGAGCCCGCAGGCCTTCCCGCCCGCGCTGCCAGACCCTGAAAATTCCATTGGCCTCCCGAATAGCGGCCTCCACCCTAGCCTGGTTCAGCTGCGTCTGCTCGAGACTGAGTCTCTCGTCGGCGAAGCGCAGTGGATAGTTTCGTACAAAATCATTGAACTCGTAACCGTTCGGCAGTAACAGATTACGAAGGCCCATATAGCGAGGCTTCCGTCTCGATACCACACCCGCTACTTTGACCTGGGAACCGATCGGTAAGAGATCCGCGAATCCCCTGCGCGCCATGGCAACCCCCGGATTCGTCTCGAGTTCCCAGATCTCGCCGGTCTCCGGACCGGCGGTGACCCGGATTCGAATACGCGCGTGAGGGTTGCGCCAGAATGCCTCGGTCACCTCGCCCTCGAACTCCACGAGCTCACTGGTGTCGTATAGCGGTTCGACGTTCGGTCCATGATGTGCCGCGGCGCTGACCGCGAGAACGGTTAAGGCACCGAATACGGCGATTCGATGTGTCATCCTGGCTTTATCCATCGGTAACTCCTGGTCATTCGCCCCTCACAACCTTTGCCTTGCAACGCTGGCGACCTTAGTTGGGTGGTGGCGGCAGATCTGCCGGCGGTGTCAAGTCGAAGCGCTCGAATCCCGTTTCGGGATCAATCGAGCGATCGTTCAGAGAACAGATGTCGTGGTCGCGGTAAACGTACCCGGGATCACGCTCATAGACGGTGGTGAAGCTGAGTGGCGCCGTCAACAATTGCGGCGCAGTTAACACCGTATCGATGACCAGCTGATCCCGTTCATTGAGCCGCAAGCGTTCCACGACATGAACATTCTCTCCGATCGGCGGGAGATTGGGATTCGAAGTCCCGGGAAAGGTCGTATCGGGGTGCAGACCGATGGTTTCGACAACCAGGGTGTCGCCTTCCCACCTGCCGACGGATGTACCGCCATTGGAGGGTTCGGGATTCTCTCGCAGAGGACGGCCGTCGATGGGAATACGTCGCAGCAGTCCGTCTCCGTTCGTAATGGTGAGCCTATCCGGCATCAACAGGAACTCGACGTCGTTGGTCCTCCCGCCGTTAATCCCGCCATTGAAACGCGTTGGAACACAGTAGGCCCCCCTTACGCCGAGATTCGCGTCGGGCATACGCGATGCCTCGATGGCCCGCCTGGCTTCAGGCTGAAACGCGTCTAGGTTCCTAGTCACGGCAAGAAACCCCGTGCCAGTTAGGGTCCGCTGCTGCGATAAGGCAAGCACCGATTCGAAGCCCCCCTCCATCTCCCACCATCCGCTCCAGTCCGGTAACTCGCTCCAGTCCCGTCGCTGCTCCGTCGATGCGGCGGCCGGATCGTCGGTGGCAGTGCTATCGTTGCCCTGTCCGCAGGCGGCCATGAGCACCACAGCAGCGAAAGTAAACATGTTCTGGGCAATACGACGGCCGAAACTCATTGCGCCTCTTCCTTACTCCCCCGTGTTTTCCGAGACCCGCTGACTATTCTTCAAGCCACCGGCCCGCATTCACCTCGTCACATGCGCCGTAGATCATTTCGAGATGCGGGGAGGGAAGTAACTCATGGTTGACCACCAGGGGCCTCGCCAGATACTCGGGGTCCTCCAGGATGTACATGGCATCCATGTAAGTGCCGTCCAGCGCGAGGCGGTATCGCTCTATCACGTGCTTCTGTCCACCCGACGGAACGCCGATCTGGTAAGGAGAGCGGTGATCCTCAAAGTTCGTCGTGTCCACCACCAGCGTATCGTCCTGCCACCAGCCGATGGAGTGGCCGTCAGCGAAACGTTCGCTGGGATCGGGATGCTCGCGCCCGTCCATATAGATCGTCCGCGTCGCCCCCGTCTCGTTGACCGTCGCCTCCTCGCCCCGGAAGATGATGACCTCGTCCTGCCGGGAGAGATCGATCTCCATCATGTAAATCTGCGTGGAGTCCAGCATTGATGGCGTTGGCCGCCCGGCACACGTCGATTCGGGGTTCTCGGCCGACAGAGGATCGTAAGCGGCCTGGGCGGCCCGTCCCGCGTCGTTCAGCGTCAGCTGGGCCTGGTAGAAGCCGTCGAAGCCCCCGGGATAGCGCTTCCATTTTCTGATGTTCATCCGCCATATACCCTCCAGGCTCGTGGCGGGCGGTGTGTCTCCGTCACCCTCCTGGGCGGCAATCAGGGTCGCAAGTCCCGACGGCGCCGGGGCTTCTCCGGCCACCTCGACGGAACGCAGGAGCCCGTACGGGCGCCCGTTTGCAAACACGTTGGCTTGAATGTTGACCTGGTCGCCCGGTGACAGCATGTCCGGTGTCCAGCCCATTCGAGTTTGAGTGGCGACCGTGCCCGATTGCAGTTCCCAATCGACGGGTTCGCCACTCTGCGAGGACTCTACGATGAGGTAGATATGCGGGTTGCGCCACGCGAACTCCTTGACCGTGCCATCAATGGTAACCATCGTCTCCATGTCGACACCGGCGTCGCTGTGATGTGCCGACAAGGGTGCAGCGAGTAGAAGTGCTGCAGCGGACGCTGTCATGCCTCTGAGAATATTCATATCAGTTCTACTCCTTAGCATCTACATTAAAAACAAACGACACGCTGACTTCCTCAATGAAGTCGGTGATCCAACGGGCTTCGCACAGCGGAGCCGCCATGGCTTTACCGATGACGGACACTGCTGGCACAGTAGCGTCACTTTCCGACGACCCTGAGGAGCGTCATGATACAGCTATACAACTCGAACTTGTCCCCGAACTGCCTGCGCGTGCGTGCTGTGATATACGAACTCGGAACCGCGATCGAGATCGTCGACGTCGACCTCATGGGCGGCGACACGAAGAAGCCCGAGTATCTCGCGATGAACCCGCACGGCAAGGTTCCGGTGCTCGCGGACGGGGATTTCTTCCTGTTCGAGTCGCGCGCGATCAACGCCTACCTTGCGAGCCTCGATCCCGAGCTCAGACTCTATCCAGCCGATTCTAAGACGCGTGCAGTCGTTGATCAGTGGTCGTTCTGGCAGGCGATTCATCTCGGGCCGTCGAGCCAACGGCTCTCCTTCGAGCGCGTATTCAAGCAGCGAATGCAGCGAGGCGAGCCCGACGAAAACGTGATTGAGACTGAGTTAAAAGAGACGGCCAAGTTGCTCGGCGTGCTCGACGCCGGGCTGGAAGAACGCGACTGGGTCGCCGGCAGTCTCAGCATCGCCGACTTTGCACTCGGCAGCACATTGTTCGTGCGCGACGCAGCGGGCATCGACCTCGGGCCGACGCCGAACGTCTCAGCCTGGATCGCGCGGCTCGAGGCCTTGCCGTCGTGGCGCCGGGCGCTCGACGACATGCCTTTTTGAAGCGCAGCTCGACGGGATTCATGTCATTCGCACCGGTGCGACGACTGAACGGGATGTGGGTGGATTCCCCGGCTCCCGGGCCTTTTTCTAATCTTTCATGGGACAAAGACCCCCCTTTCTGGCAGAATTTCTGAAAAATCGAGACTTCTCATAGGAGTCAAACATGCACGTTCTGCGACTGATCTCACTGGCCTCGATACTGCTCTTCAGCGCCTCGGCGATGGCCCAGCGCTGGGCCCCGTTCACCAGCGAGGAGGGTGAATTCAGGATCATGGCGCCCGGCGGGGGCTTCGACATCGAAACGGTCGACTGGGAGAGCGAGTACGGCATCGTGGTGCCCGCGAAGGTCCACAAGGCCGTCACCGATGATGGTACGTTCACCCTGACCGTGGTGGACTTCTACGACTCGATGGCGCTGCACCGAAAGCGTATCGAGGAGCTCGATGGTGTCTACATCGGGGTCTACGGCGAGGTGGACGTGCGCGGCTCGGTCGCCTACGTCGCAAGGCAGATCAGAGAGGCGGCGGAGAGCGTCGAGTACGACAATTACCACTACATCGGCCGCCTCGACGGGCATCAGCTGCAGACGACCAATCCCGACGGGACACGCACGTTCGCGGGCCTCTACCTGCTCGAGAGCAAGCTTTATGTCATCGAGGCTAGGGTCAATCCGGGCTCGCCTCGGGCTGGGATGTTTCAGCAGTCGTTCGAGTTCATTGACGAGAACGGCAACGGTATCTTCTTCGACAGCTTCCGTCATCCACGAAAGGTCCGCGAAGGCGGTGAATGGGTAAGGCCGCAGTAAGGAAGGTACCGAAAACCGTAGCTGTTGTTCCGCCGCCTAGCCGATAGGTTAGTGCAAAGCCCTTCCGCCATCTGTTACGGACTTCTTCTACTCGTCTGTTATGTGAGTGGTAAGGCCGCAACGATAGACCTGGCCAGGGTCTCGTGTATCAGACAGATTCGGATAGCGTCGCGCCGCTCGCCGGAAACCCGCATTTCGGGGAGCGACCCCAATAGCTCGCGTTATGCTTCGCTACAGTCCTATATATAAGAGTAGCTCGTATTTGAATGATGGGGTTTCCATTTAGACAGGTGTCAAATCGAATGAGTACGATCGAAATGAAATCCGTTGGGACAGTAACCTGGCAACGCTGTCCCGGGGTAGCCGATCCATCGGCGTACAAGATCTTCTGTGCGGCTGCTGCATTTCTTCTGCTGGGTTTGTCGGGCAATGTGACCGCGGCACCGAATATCCTTCTCATCATCGGTGACGATATCGGCGTGGAAGCGCTGGCTTCCTATGCTGTCGGGGAAAACCCACCTGCCACGGCTGCGCTCGATGAGCTGGCCAGAGAAGGTCTGCGCTTTACCAATGTCTGGTCGCAGCCGTCTTGTTCTCCCACGCGCGCGACGATGATCACCGGTCGATACGGTTTTCGGACCGGTGTTGGTCTGGCGGTCAGCGACCCGCCTATGGCTGCGCCGCCGGACAAACCCGCGTGGGCATCTTCCGAGCCGCCGCCCAGGACAGTCGCCGGCGGGAGAGGCATGGGCGTCGACCCCGGATCAAGGCCCGCGCTCCTGCCCGAGGAATTCACCCTGCCTATGGCTCTGAAGCGCAGTGCCGATCTCGGCTACGCAACAGCGGCCATCGGTAAATGGCACCTCGCCAATGACAGCAATGGGTGGCTCGAACATCCCAATCGTGTCGGTTTCGACCACTATGCGGGGCTGATCACGGGGACGACGGCTTCGTATTTCACCTGGAACAAGGTCGTCAACGGCGAAGTCAGCGGAACGACGGGTTATACGCCGGCCGATAAGGCGGACGACGCCATCCGCTGGATCGGCGAGCAGGGCGACAACCCGTGGTTTCTCTGGTTCGCGTTCAATCTTCCGCACGTGCCCTTCCATTTGCCCCCGGAACAAACGTGGCAGTCGGATTATTCGCATATCGACCCTGAGTCGGTGCCGCCGCAGGTTACGGCTGCGCCTGCCGAAACGTATCCCTACTTCTCAGCAATGGTCGAAGCCATGGATACGCAGATCGGGCGGCTACTGGCGTCACTCGATCCGGACGTGCGCGACAACACCTACGTGATTTTCGTCGGAGACAACGGCTCCTCCGTCATAAGCGCCCCGTTTCGATCGCGACACGGTAAAGGAACCGTCTACCAGGGCGGCATCAACGTGCCCATGATCGTGACCGGCCCGGGTGTAGCGCGTGGGGGCGTAAGCGAAGCGCTGGTGAACTCAACGGACCTGTTTGCCACGATCATGGAGATGGCGGGTATCGATCCGGAGGAAGCCGTACCCGACGAGGTCACGCACGATTCCATAAGCTTCTTCCCCGCACTGTCGGACCCCGATGCGCCGACCGGGCGGGAATGGCTCTACGCGGACTATTTCATCGGCGGATTCGCCGGGGTAGCGGACGGCGACTATGCCATGCGCGACGATCGCTACAAGCTCCTGCGACACCGCGGCAGCGTGGAACTCTACGATCTCGAGAGCGACCCCTACGAACACGACAATCTACTGACCAGAGATCTGTCCGTTGAAGAAGATGCGGCCTACCGTTCTTTAGGAGAGCAGATCCGCGAGCTTAGAAGCACCGACTAGGTCTCGAGACTATGCGCCGTTTCATTGTCTCCCTGCTGATCTTCCCCTTGCTCGTAGGAGCCGTGCAGGCGCAGGAACGGCCCGACGTCCTGTTCATCTCGATCGACGATCTCAACGACTGGGTCGGCGTGCTCGGCGGTCATCCGCAGGCTATAACTCCCAACATCGACGCATTGGCCGAACGCGGCATTCTGTTTACAAATGCACACTCTCCGTCCGCGCTCTGTAACCCGGCACGGACTTCAGTGATGCTTGGCCTTCAGCCGTCAACGACCGGGATCTACGGCAATTACCCGAGTTGGATGGAAATCGAGCACCTTGCCGAGCTACCAAACCTGCCGAGGTTTTTGCGTGAGAACGGCTACGAAACCTACGGCTCGGGAAAGCTGTTCCATGGACATACCTTTTCTCCTTCAGGGTACCTGGGTTACAACGATCCCTCAGCATGGGACGCCTACTTTCCGTCGGTGACGCGGCAGATTCCCGACGAGATACGTCCGCACGTCGTTCCTGCTAACGGTAATCCCCTGACGCCTTACTTCGACTGGTCGGCGGTAGTGGCTGATGACAGAGCGATGGCGGACGGGCAGGTCGCGGCCTGGGCCGAGGAGCGAATCGTTGCCGCGAGCGACGAGCCGCGCTTCATCGCAGCGGGCATCTACCGGCCACATCTGCCGTGGTATGTCCCGCAGAGCTATCTCGACATGTACCCGCTGGAAGAAATTGTGCTGCCCGAGGTCCCAACGGACGATCTCAACGATGTGCCACGAATCGGCCAGCAGTTTCAGGCGGGAACCACGATGGATCCGATGGAGCTGCATCAGTGGGTCGTCGATGAAGGCAGATGGGACGAAGCCGTTCAGGCCTATCTGGCTAGCATCACTTTCGCCGACGCGATGGTCGGGCGGTTACTTGACGCGCTGGAGCGAACCGAGCGGGCCGGCGACACGATCATCGTTCTGTGGTCGGATCACGGCTGGCATCTGGGAGAGAAACATCGCTGGCGCAAGCAGACGCTGTGGGAGGAAGCCACACGCGTGCCGTTGATCATCGTTGCTCCG
>CAJIBS010000029.1_pt1 | contig 12700 bp, 10 predicted proteins | sample 9199411 | NCBI WGS metagenome assembly CAJIBS01 (sample SAMEA7708312, study PRJEB35096) | sediment metagenome | biome: marine neritic benthic zone biome [ENVO:01000025]; feature: sediment [ENVO:00002007]; material: shallow marine sediment [ENVO:03000034] sea grass bed [ENVO_01000059] ... | reverse complement strand
TCTTCGGCGGAATCGCGAATGGCCTGAATTCGCAGCTGGCCGATCTTGTAGGCCAGCGCCTGGCCAGGAATCGCCATGAAGCGTTCCGCTTCCGAGATCGCGCGCGCCGGCGCGACGACGGCATTCGCAAACATGTAATCGACCACTTCCTGGCGGGTCCAGCCCTTCGCGTGGATGCCCGTGTCGACGACGAGCCGGATCGACCGCCAGAGCTCCCAGTTGAGGTTGCCGAAGTACTGATAGGGATCGGTATAGACGCCGAGTTCCTTGCCGAGCGTCTCCGCATACAGGCCCCAGCCTTCGGTGTACGCGGTAAAGCGACCGAAGCGGCGGAAACGCGGAAGGTCCTCGTTCTCCTGCTGCAATTCGATCTGGAAGTGGTGACCCGGAATCGCCTCGTGCAGATACAGCGACTCCATCGCCCAAATCGGGCGCGCGCGTAGATCGTAGGTGTTCGCGTAGAAGATGCCCGGCCGGGAACCGTCGGGCGCTCCCGCCTGATAGGAGCCGCCTGATGCCGAGCGCTCGCGGAACGGCTCGACCGCGCGAATTTCGAATTCGGTCTCCGGCCAGACGTCGAACAAGGCCGTAGCCAGTTCGGCGATGTTGTCGGACATATCGCGATACGCCTGGATCATGTCCTCGGGTTCTTCGTAGAAGAACTGATCGTCGGTGTTGACGAAGTCGAAAAACTCCTGCAGATCGCCTTCGAATCCGACTTCCGCCATCACGCCGCGCATCTCGTCGTGGAGCCGGGCAACCTCGTCGAGGCCGATCTGGTGGATTTCCTCGGGCGTAAGGTCGGTCGTCGTGCGGACGCGAACAAGATATTCGTACCAGTCCTCGCCGCCGGGCAGATCGCCGAGGCCGAATGTTTCTCGGGACGCGGACATGTATTCGTCGCCGATGAAGTTGTTAAGGCGTTCAAACGCCGGGAGGATCTTGTTCTCGATCGCGTCCTCGTAGGCCGCGGTGAGCCGCTCGCGATCCGCATCGCTGAAATCCTCCGGCATATTCTCAACCGGCATCCAGAAATCGCTCTCGGTGGCATCGTCGACGAGCTGCGACTCTATCTGCGGCACGACCTTAACCATCAGCACCCGCGGCTGAACGATGCCCTGCCGCATGCCTTCCTGCATGTTCTCGATTGCGTGATCGACGTTGACGATGAAGTCGTCCGCGCGGCTCAGGAAGTCGTCATAATCCTTGACCGTTTCGAAGGGGTGCACGCTCGCGCCGCTGCCGAGCCGGACGAACGAACTGGTCAGCAGGTAGAACTGATTGAGCGGCTGTAGATGCGAAGGATAGAGATTCGACTCCAACGATTGCTCACGGAGGATCTTGAACATGTCGTAGCTCAGCTGTTCGTCGTAGCTGAGCGCATTGCGATCGATCCTCAGGAGCCGCGCGAGGAATTCCTCGTCGAGTTCACGCCGCGCGTTGCGGTATTCAGCGCTCTGGGTGATGGCCAGGCGATCGTTGTAGCGATCGTCGCCGATACCCGTAGCGCGTATCGGATTCAGCTCGAGCCCGCGCTCGAAAAACTCGTCGAACAGCGTGTCTAACGCGACCGCGGGATCGACGGCTTCAGCCTGTTCGGCTACGGGCGGCTCGGCGGATTCGCCGCAGCCGGCGATCAGGAAGAAGGCGGCGAGAACTGCCGCTAAGCGTGCATTCATTGTCGTCCCCGACGGTGTCGCAAGGACGCAGGAGAATAGCGGGTTTTGCGGCTGCCGACCATCGGCCGGGCGTTGGCAAAGGGGCAACCACCATGGAATTCCGAAAACGGAAATCAGGGTCGACCGGCGATTTTCGAGGTCAGGATATTCCCGGTTCGGTCACGAGTATCCAAATCGAATCTGACCGGGTTAGAGACTGCCAGGCACCACCACCGATACTTCGGAGACGGTTATTCTCGTCTACACACCAAACATCTCTTTGAGTGCCTCTTGTTGTCTCTTGGCTTCTGTCGCGCCCAGCCGAAGACAGCCCAGCATCCCGCCTTGAGTGAACCCCTGCCCTTGATGCTCAATGAGAATGTCGCTGGTTTCCTGACATATCTCTTCGACGCTGGTCGAACCGCCGGACCCAAGCATCCACCAACCTACAGCTGCTACGGCAACAAAGCCTGCTGCCTTCGAGAGGAAGCCGCTCTGATTCTTCCCCTGTGCTGATGGGCTCGACTGCATACTCGACTTATCTATTGAGGCAAAGTCTTCGGGCGAAATTTGATTGTCGACCAATATTGCCAGGAGACTGTTCGCCCTTTCGACCTCGCCCGGACTAACTTGCGTGATACTCCCGACCTTTTCGTCGTTTACGATGACATCGCAAGACATTTTATGCGCGATGATTCTGAAGCTTCGGACTTCGCTTAGAGGCATTTCGAGCACTCTTGGCTGTCCGCCCCATTTGTCGTCAATATTCGAAACCAGTCGGCGGTTCGTGAAGACGAAGCCTTTCCTGGCACCGCCGAATACGGTGTCATCGAAAAGCACAACTACTGACTCATGCTCATCCTGCAAGGTCAGGTACTCTTTCTTCGCGTTCGCCAAGTGATTCGCGCTTATCGTCTCAAGTGCATAAATCCTCGGAGCGACTTTTCCGTCGATGAGATTCGCTCGAAACTGGCTGGCCGCGGAAGACGACTGGCCACCCGATGCCTGTCCAGAAACGGCGGCGCCGCACTCGGAGCAGAAGCTCGCCTTAGCAGGAATTTCATTGCCACATGATGAACAAAACATCGCCGTCCCTCTGGTCAAAAACCACTTTTCGGTTCTCGGTTAGCCCGTGTGACTAGGCTAGACGGCTTGACCAGAACGTGGAATGAACTCGCTCACAACTCCAAATAGGAGAATGTGAACTTCATCTCAGAAAAGGATCAGCGTAAGCGCCAGCTGCGAACATCCTCCTGACCTGCGCCCGTCGGCCGGCTGCGGTCGCCGCTGCGGCGGCAGCAATGTGCGATTGCTCTTCCAGATGCTCCGTCCGACGGGAAAAATCATTCTGATATCATTTGCCGAGCACGGCTAGTGCGTCACTTTCGCGCCACGAAGAATAAAAAGGAAGCGCCATGACTCAGCCTCTCCGTCATCTTCTTGTACTTCTCGCTATCGCCGGACTTTTGTCGCCGACACTGGTCAACGCGCAGGACGAAAATCCGCTGGCCAGCCTACAGCTCCGGGCCATCGGCCCCGCACTGACCTCTGGGCGAATCTCGGACTTCGCGTTTCATCCCGATCACGATCATGTGTACTACGTGGCGATATCGTCCGGTGGGCTCTTCAAGACGGAGAACAATGGTACGACCTGGACACCGTTATTCGACGGCGAGGGCTCGTTTGCGCTTGGCGTCGTGGAACTCGACCCGTCGGATCCGAACGTCGTCTGGGTTGGTACCGGCGAGAACAATTCACAGCGGAGCGTCGGATTCGGCGACGGCGTTTACAAGTCCATTGACGGTGGCGCCTCGTGGTCTAACATGGGCCTTTCGGATTCCGGTCACATCAGTCAGATCTGGATCGACCCGGAGGATTCGGACACCGTGCTTGTTGCCGCACAGGGACCGTTGTGGAACTCCGGTGGCGATCGCGGCCTGTACCAGACAACCGATGGCGGTGAGAACTGGAGCCTGATCCTCTCTGTCGATGAAGACACCGGCATCAACGAGTTCGTCGTCGACCCTCGCGACAGCAAACGCATTGTTGCGTCGAGCTATCAGCGACGCCGTCATGTTTGGACGTTGATCAATGGCGGACCGGGAAGCGGCATCCATCGGAGCGAAGACGGCGGTGTCACCTGGACAGAAATTTCAGCCGGCCTGCCGGGCGACAATATGGGCCGCATAGGCCTGGCGGGCGCACCGACAGACCCGGATCGCATCTACGCCATCATTGAAGCGAATGACGATGAGCGCGGCATCTACCATTCCAGCGACTTCGGCCTGAGCTGGGAAAAACGCTCCGGTTACATGGCGTCGAGCCCGCAGTACTACAACGAACTGGTCGTCGACCCTGTCGATCCCGACCGCGTCTATTCACTCGATACCTTTACGCACATTTCCGAGGACGGCGGCCAGAACTGGAATTGGCTCGGCATCGAACACCGCCATGTCGACGATCACGCACTGTGGATCGATCCCGACAACACCTCACATCTCATCATTGGCGGCGATGGCGGCATCTACGAGACCTATGACCACGGCGCGAACTGGCGGCACATGTCCAATCTGCCAATTATTCAGTTCTACCGCATACAGCCGGACTACGCTGAGCCCTTCTACAACGTCTGCGGCGGAACGCAGGACAACAATTCCATGTGTACGCCGTCACGCACGACGTCGCGGCACGGAATCACCAATGCTGACGTGAATCTGATTCTCTTCGGCGACGGCTACGAGCCACAGTTCGATCCGGAAGACCCGAACATTATCTACACCCAGTACCAGTACGGCGGCCTCGCGCGCTATGACCTGACCAGCGGCGAGCGAGTCTTCATCGTTCCGCACCCGGAGAGCGGCGAAGACAACTACAAATGGAACTGGAACACGCCGCTGATCGTCAGCCCGCACAACAGCAGGCGCCTCTACTACGCAGCGGAATACCTCTTTCGATCCGACGACCGCGGCAACAGCTGGCGCGCCGTCAGCCCGGACCTTACGCGTCAGCTCGACCGCAATGCGCTGGAAGTGATGGGTCGCGTCTGGAGCATCGACACCATCGCTAAGAACGATTCGACGTCGATCTACGGCGCCGCCATCGCACTCTCGGAAAGCGAGCTCGTCGAAGGCCTGATCTATGTCGGCACCGATGACGGTGTCATGAACGTCACGGAGGACGGCGGTGAAACCTGGCGCCGCACCGAGTCTTTCCGAGGCGTGCCGGACATGTCGCTCATTGAAGATGCCGTCGCGTCCCTGCACGATCCGGACGTCGCCTACGCGACGATCGACAATCACAAGCGCGGCGATCACAGGCCCTATGTGCTCAGGACCGAGAATCGCGGACGATCCTGGTCTTTGATTTCCGGCGATCTCCCGGAACGGGGAACGGCACATACGATCGTCGAAGATCACGTCAATCCGGACCTGCTGTTCGTCGGCACGGAGTTCGGCGTGTTCTTTACCCAGGACGGAGGCTCGTCCTGGCAACAGCTCAAATCGGGCATTCCGACAATCTCTGTTCGCGACATCGAGATCCAGCGTCGAGAGAACGATCTGGTCGTGGGTACCTTCGGCCGAGGCATCTACATTCTCGATGACTATTCGCCGCTGCGGACCCCGGCCAGTGAAGTTGAGCCGATACACCTGTTCGATGTTCGCGACGCCTGGTCTTACGTCGTCGGCGACCGTTTCGGCGTCGGCGAGAAGGGCTTCCTCGGTGCGGACTTCTACACCGCACCGAACCCACCGTTTGGCGCGGTCTTCACGTACCGGCTCGAAGAGAGCTACGAGACGGCTCGAGCGGTCCGACGCAGTGCCGAGATCGAGATTGAGGCTGATGGCGGGGACACGCCGTATCCGTCGTGGGATACGGTCCGCTCAGAGGACCGGGAAGAAGACCCATCGGTACAACTGATCGTGCGCGACAGCGAGGGCACCGTGGTTCGCAGGGTTGCGGGACAGACATCGGCAGGCCTGCACAGAACCGCCTGGGACCTCCGCTGGCCGCCAACCGATCCGGTTAACCTCGCGGAGGCGGGCTCGCGCGTACCGTGGGCGAGCGATCCTCGAGGCCCTTTGGCGGCGCCGGGCCGCTATACCGTCAGTATTGCTGTACGGCAGAACGGCGAGCTGCGGGAAATCGCAGGTCCGGAGCCATTCATGGTCAAGTCGCTGCCGCAGGGCGCTGAAACGAGCACCGATCTTGCCGGTGTTCTGGAATTCCAGCAAAAGGCCGGAGATCTGTATCGCGCTGTCAGAGGTGCGGGTGCGTTGACCGGTGAATTGAATCAGCGGATCGAACACCTTCGGGTAGCCATTCCGCGCACGCCATCGGCCGATGAATCCCTGGAACAGCGACTCAGAGAGATCGAAGCTCGACTCGGCGACCTTGCTGTCTCGCTCAGCGGCGATACCAGCGTCGCGTCCCGGAACGAACCTGTGCCGTGGTCCATTTCGCGCCGCGCCGGGGCCGTTTACGGACTCCTGCTCAGCGTTCGTTCTGATGTGCCCGCCATGTATGAAGATTCGTACGCGATCGCAGCAGAGGAATTCCGCGGTGTGCTCGATGGCCTAAGGGCAGTCGAGGCAGACCTCAGTTCACTCGAGACGGAGCTCGAGCGCCTTGGCGCTCCACATACTCCGGGTCGCGTGCCTGAGTGGCAAGACTGAGCCCTGGTGCACAAGTGAGCCGTCCGGGAGTGCTATTTCAGGACAAGCCTGTGGGATCCAGTGAGTAACCGATGAACCCAAAGAAGAAGGCGGTTCTGGAACACATTCGGTCCATCGAGGATGATCTGGAGAAAGCGCGCGACTATCTGGAAACAGGTGCGCACGCGAACTGGCGAGGATTTCGGCCACTATTTACGCCGAAGATCAAGGATGGGCGCAGATTGCCGCCGCACAAAGACTGGGTGAAGAACGTTTTCATTCCGGCCCGCGAAGAGGCGATTCGCAAGGCAGAAAAAGCACTGGAGCGACTGAGTTGACTGAGTAATCCTGACCTGACCGGGATCTCCTGAGTGGCCACGGTAGAAATGCGGCTCGACCACCAAAAAGTCTGAGATAAGGGTACGTCGGTATGCAAGAGAATGAAGCACGTGAATCCATCGTCAAAGTGCCCACCCAGGTGGCGCTGCTTGCATGGACGCTGATCGCTGGCGGCGTGATCATCGCGATCTACGTCCTGACGGAACTGCTCAGCATGTATCGCGATGTGGATGGCAATTCGTTTGTCGGCGAGCTAACGCGACGATTCACCGATACGACGATAATGACGTTTAGCGATATGCCGCTGACCCTGACCGAGCAAGGTGCAACAATCCTGGCGTACTTCGTGTTCATACCGCTGGCGCTGCTTGGCGTTCATATTTCCGTCGCGCTCATTCGAGCTGGCGCTCACATTCTTTCGCCGGCCTTTCCCTACCAGATATCCAGACTGAAGCAACGTATCGACCGCCTGAGTGACAAACTGAGCAAGAATGAATAGCTCACATCCGGGCCAGGTCAGTCATTCGGCGTAACCGAAGTCGATTCACGATTCGCGGATCAAATAGTGGCGTTTTGCTCCCGTTTGCCTACGCTATACTGCCGGAGGACGCCACCAGAGGATTCTCAACCGAATCGGCCGCTGTCTAGCGCAACGACCACTGCGAATACTCTCTCTATGAACGTCTACCGATCTGATACGGGCATTCTTTCTGCGATCCTGCATTTTCTATTGGGGGCAGTCTGCGGCGTGGCGATCTTCGGCTTCACAACCTGGTTCTTTTTCGCGCCATCGTTCGTAATCTCACTTGCCCTGGCGGGCGCGGTTGTCATGGGTACCTGTGCGGCAATCTGGCGAAGTAGATTCTGGGCAGCGCTTGCGAACAATCCTTTGTTTCAAGCATGGCGCGCTATGAATAGCGGCCGATAAGTGACTGCCACTACACCGCTGGATCAGCGACAGCGAACTGGTCGACGCGCTTGCATGAGCCGACACTTCGATGAGAACCGTATTTATCTAACGGCGCGGGCACTCGTCGCGATATCGCTCTGCCTATTGGTCGTACCCCTTCGCGCTCAAGGTATTGGTCCGCCAGACCTGGGAGTTTTCAATTACGTTATCGTCGGTGTGTGGCTGTTCTTCTGGATCGGAGTCTTCGTGTATCCGATAGCCGTGGTCGTCTATTTCATTCGCCGGCAATCCGACGCCTGGGCGGAGGAGCAGGATGACGAATTCGTTGCCCCGTCCCGGGGAGAGGCGATTCTTAAATGGTCGTTCATAACCCATCTCGTCCTTACACTGGCAAACCTTCTTGTCTTTGCATTGCAATAGGCGTTGCTTGAGTCGAACGGCAATCTCGAAGATCATGAGTGTGCGGTTCGATCCTTGAAATGAGGAGGTCCGATATGCCGAGAAAACTCGATTGTCCCAACTGCACGGAGCCCAGTTTCAGCGTCTGGCAGAAACAGTTTCTCGGGCCGGGCCGAAGTATCTCGTGTAAGAAATGCGGGGCGCGGATTTCTGTCAGCTGGATCCGCTTCATCCCGGTTCTTCTGCTCGTCGCCGCGTTTCCAGTAATCTCCGCATTTGGCTTGCTGCAGCATGGGGTCACGAAATTCCTCGGAGTTGCTGCGCTCCTCTTGCTGGCCGTCATGATTTATCAGCACTATCTGGTACCGCTGATTGTTCGATCCAAACCGGATCAATGACTGCTCGCGCCCGAACCTTGCCGACCAGGCCTTCTAATGTAGACTGACTGCTTCTGACCCACAGCGGAATATTGGCGTGGCGATATGGACAAATGCTTCCGATTTGAAATCGAAGAATACGAGAAATACGTCAAGCTGACGGGTTACGGGATCGCCACGCTCGAGGACTGCAAAAAGCTGATCCGCGCAATTTCCAAAGACGGTGCTTATGTATCCGCTCGACGGCTCTATGACTTAAACGAATGTAAGTTAAGGCTAACGAGCGATGACATGAAATCTCTGGCTGATCTTGCCAAGCCCCTTGATCCATCACAAAGTCGAATAGCCGTTGTTGCTTCCGAGGATCTGAACTATGGACTCGCTAGAATGCACGCAGTGTTTCGAGAGCACGACAATTTTTCAATCAGAGCGTTTCGGGACGAGGATGAAGCCATTCGTTGGCTTGTTTCTTAGTCGCTTGGTTGTCTGTCCTGGATGCGGCTTTATTTGTTAAGAGTGTCCGCTTCTGGCCGAAAGCGGCACCTGGCCCCTTGATACACTCAACGGCTGGTTATGACCCATTGCAGCCGGTCAACTCGATTCGGAAAAAGAGAAAGGAAAACGCTATTTCATGCGCTCAATGCTCTTGGTCGCAATATTCTTGATCGCTGCAACAGTTCACGGTCAGGAGTTTCATACGAGCCCGCATTGTTGGGACAAGATACGGACCTATGCATCGGGGACGACGGATCGCATTCAAGTTTCTGTCACGAAAATTGAACGAGCGACGGAACTTGACGGAACACCATCGCCAAATGGTGCCTACCAATTCGACATTACGGGGCGCGCCACGGATGCGGACCCAGAATGGTATCCGCGACTAATTATCTTCAATGAACGTCCGTACTTACTTGAAGTCAGGTTCCCAAATACAAGAGCGATATCTGAAGCCGAATGGATCAATGAGAACCTAATCTATGTGCGACTGTGGTGGGGGCGAGTCGCCGGATCTGACTTCATTGTGGATGTCGAACGCGAGAAGGTCGTGTACCAGCAGCCCATCAGATGGGGCGATTCCGCAATTCAACAATATGAACAATGCGCTGTCGACGACTGGAAAGACGAGGAGCAATGCCGGTGTTTTGAGCTGCAAGGACGCCTTGACGATACGCCACCTGTTAGCGACGATATCAATTAGACTTGAGCGGCTGCTTCTGGCCGTTCTCGGCCGGCCATCATGAAGATGAACTAACGCCCGCTATCGGCAAGAGCCGCCGTTCGAGCTCGTGTTTCCGCGGTAACATTTCTGAGCGACCGCTCTACTTCGCAAAGCCGCCAGTCTTCCCGGCGCCGTTATACTATCCGCTTCTGACCCATAGCGGACAATCGACGACGCGCCGTAGGAGCGGCTTCCAGCCGCGATCCGGAGGGCGGTTCTGGTATGGCAATTCCAAAGAAAGGCTCTCGGAAGATCACCGTAGACGGCACAGACTACCGGTGGACGATTCGACGCAAGCCGAGTTATGGGCAAGCTATCGAAGAGTCCATGCTTACCGCGGCCATTGAGCTGTTTGAGAATCCTGGATCACTATTGCTAGTGACATTCCCGTTCCCGAGGCCAGACTCCTGGGTGAGCGATAACGGACGCGCAGTCACTCCTACGGCGATAGAGCGATCCATCAAGAAGTCTATCGAAGCCGGTTGGAAACCTGCTCAATGCAGCCCGAATTTCAATCTGGATGCGTCGAAAGATTGACCGACCGCATCTGGCCGTAACCAGCCGCCCAGGTGTTCTAAGCTAGAATGACGGCTACTGACCCAGAGCACCCGTTCGGGAATCTTCATTGAGAACTGCACTATTCATCGTTTCTTCAGTGCTTTGGCAATTTGCAGTTGCTGATTCGGAACCCACAACCGAATCTGAACAAAAAGGCCGTATCTGCATAGCCTCTGTCGAGCCGCCAAACGATGAGGAGAAGTCACTTAGCAATCCCGCAGGCGGGAACCCCGACGTTGTGTATTCAGTGCGAATCGCGGAACACTCGCCAATAGCTGTCTCGCGCGAATCTGGCACCTGGCTCGAAGGGTTGAATTTAGGCGCCAGTTTGCCGGTCATCATCTATGAGAACGGAAACCGCACAGCATCGTTCTACGTGCACCTCAGTGACGACGAACCGACCAAGTGCCTATCCATGAGTACTCTGTATCGCACTTGGCAGGTTTGGGGTTGGGATCGAGTCGGCGTGTGGTGCGACTGCGATTCCGCTAAAAGCGAATGACTGGTTCCGCCCGGCAGCAGAAGTTCGCCAAACCAAGGGTAGAATGACCGCCTCTGACCCGACGGAGACGCGGACGCGTGGAGTTCTGGAGTAAAACTTTTCTGCGTATCACGCTCATCGAATGGGCTGTGGCTCTCCTCATGCTACTGATAGTTGCTCGGTTTATTTGGGCCGAAGAAGCCGCCAGATTCGAGGACAGTCTGTTCGAGGCTATAGGGCTTGGCGGCGGTGCCAAGTATCTTGTTACGGTGCCGCTGGCATTTTGGGTTTTGCACCGTGTGTACAAGCGCGAACGAGCCACAGCCGCACAAGAAGGCAAGCCGGCGGTACGTCCTCAAGTACTGATCGTTTCCATTGGGTTACTGGTTCTAGCAATAGCACTTCTTACGTTGACTGCTGCAGGATGACCGGCTGGTATTGGCCGAAAACTGCCCGTCAAAGCTATCCAGCAGCGGACGCTTGAACGTCCGCTAATGGCTAGAGCGGTTGTCCCGAGGCCGCGTTCGCGGCCCTCGAATCTCAGACCATAAAGCCCAGGTCGCGCACGGCAAAGTTGCCGAGGTTCGGTGAGACGACGTCAAGATCAATGTCTTCAATACCGAACCAGGCCGCGAGCGTCGCCGCAAACTGATCCGCGGACGTGGACGGGATGAAACGTCCGCCACCGACGTCCTCGGGACCGTTGATCTGCAGCAGCGGGTAGCTGCCGTAGAGAGTCTGTCCCAGCACCGCATCGCCGACGACGACCTGATTGCCGCCCCACGCGTGGTCCGAACCGTCGCCGTTTGAGGTCAGCGTACGGCCGAAGTCCGACTGCGAGAACGTCGTCACCACGTCCGAAACGCCCAGTTCGACGGTCGCATCGTAGAACGCCTGCAGACCGGCACTGATATTGCCGAGCAGGCCAGGCTGGTTCTGGTTCTGATCGTCGTGCGAATCGAAGCCGCCCGTCGCGACGAAAAATATCTGGCGCTTCATCTGCAACTGATCGCGTACCGCGATGAGCCGCGCCACGGTCTGCAGCTGCGTGCCGAGCTGGCCCTGCGGGAAGACCGTGTTCAGCGTTGGCGCCGAGCCGATCGCCGCGGTCACGGTATCGGCCGCGTCGATCGCACGCCGCTGGATCTCGGCGAAGCCGCGTTCGTAGACGCTGCCGTACTGCGCGTCGACGACGCGTCCAAAGGCCTCTTTTTGCTGGAACAGGATGCTGTTCGGGTCGTTCGAGAAACCGTCGAACTGCAGCGGGCCGGTCGGTCCCATAACGTACGCCACCGTCTCATCGGCGGACTGGAACAGATTGGAACCGAACAGCGATGCGTTGGTCGCCATCTGCTGATCGGTGACGCCTGTTCGGATCAGGTCTGCCATTCGGCCGCCCCAACCCGTTGCGCTCGGGGCATTGCCCTTGAGCGACAGCCACTGGTCCTGCTGGTCGTTATGCGAGAACAGCTGCGGCGGAAGCGCTACCGAACCGTTGAAGTACTCATCCTTCGTCGTCGGCTCGATGAGCGGGCCGACATTGGTGACGAAAGCCGCCTTGCCGGTGTTGAACAGCGACTGCAGTGCGCCCATCGACGGATGAACGCCGAAGTTGACGTTGCCAGGTACGGCGGGATTGATCGGCAGCAGGTCTCCCTGCGCGATCGCTAGATTCTGCCGCGACTGTGCGTAAACGTTGTACTCGGCGTTGCTGGTCGGCACGAGCATGTTGTAAGAATCGTTGCCGCCGAACATGAACAGGCAGACCAGCGCCTTGTAGTCGGTGAAGTCACCGCCACCGCCCATCATCTGCGAGTACGCAACCCCCGGCGTTGCCGCGAAGACGGCCGCCGCTGCGCTGGAACGAGTAAGAAATTCGCGTCGGTTCATTTTTGCCATGATCTCTCTCCTTCTCAGCGCTGATACGCGAATTCGGGCGACGTTACGACGAAGTAGATCGTCTCCGCGGCTCGAATCGCCTCGTTACCCACCGGGTCGATCTGCGCGAGCATGCCGGTGATCTCAGTCCGAAGCGTGTCGGAAATCTCACCGCCTAACAGCTTTTCGGCAACCATATTGATGAGCGCGTCCGGGTCGTCCGCAATCG
>CAJIBS010000068.1_pt1 | contig 12711 bp, 10 predicted proteins | sample 9199411 | NCBI WGS metagenome assembly CAJIBS01 (sample SAMEA7708312, study PRJEB35096) | sediment metagenome | biome: marine neritic benthic zone biome [ENVO:01000025]; feature: sediment [ENVO:00002007]; material: shallow marine sediment [ENVO:03000034] sea grass bed [ENVO_01000059] ... | reverse complement strand
GTAACGGTCTGGGAGGCGGACCAACGGCGGATTCGTTAATCCCTTATCCCGGCCTCGTGACCAGGATGCACAGGGCAGCCCTTAGCCACACTTGGAGTACCCGCAATTCAAACAAGTCATGCAACCGTCCATCATCACGGTCGCTGCTGTACTGCATTTCGTGCAGAGCTGCGCCCCTTCCGGGAACTTCGACTCTGAGAAAGCGTCCTTCTGACTATCACGCGCCTCGAATTCGGCGCGTTTCTCATCCAGAATTTTCTGCTGATCTTCGGTCGGTCCGATGGGTTGCAACAGACCGATCTGCGTCAGATGCCGCTCGACGATGTAGCCGAGCTCAGCGATGATCGAAGGCATAAAACGCCCGCCCGGCTGCCAATAACCGCCGCGAGGATCGAACACGGCCTTGAGTTCCTCGACGAGGAAATTAACGTCGCCGCCCTTTCTGAATACTGCCGACATGATCCGAGTCAGCGCGACGATCCACTGATAGTGGTCGAGATTCTTCGAGTTGATGAAGATCTCGAACGGTCGTCGCTTCTCGAAGTCGGTACCCTCGTTCAACACGATGTCGTTGATCGTCACGTACATCGCATGATCGGACACGGGTGTCTTCACTTTGTAGGTTGACCCAATCAGCATGTCGGGACGCTCGAGCTTCTCGTGCATCCGGATCACTTTGGCTTCCTCGGGCACGCTAGCGTCGAGGAGCTTGGGTTCCGCCTGCGCCGCGTCTTCAGCGGCATCGACCTCGACTTCGTAGCCGACGATCTTCTTCTCCACCTTAATCTGCGTCATTGTTTTACTCTCTGACTTGTTTTAAACGGCGTGGCACCCTGAGCTTGAGATTCCGCGTACCGTCCCTGAGCAGCTTGAGCCACTTCGATGACGTCGAGTCTGTCTGCCAGAACACCGTCTTGCCGCGATGCGCATCCCTGTAGGGTTTGTGTTGATTCGAACTCACCTAATTAAAGCTTCCCGTAATAGCCTTCCTTGAGCGCATCGAACAGATTCGCCGCGCTATGTAATTCTCCGTCGTATTCGATCTCGTCGTCGCCCTTGGCCTCGACAACCGTGCCGTCATCGAGCGTGAAGCGATAGGTCGTGTTCTGGAGATCTTTCTCCTTGACGAGCACTCCCTGAAACGCCTCCGGATTAAAACGAAACGTTGTGCAGCCCTTGAGCCCCTGCTCATGCGCGTACAGATAGATGTCCTTGAAATCCTCGTACTCGTATTCCGTGGGAACATTCGCCGTCTTCGATATAGAAGAGTCGATCCAGACCTGCGCAGCGGCTTGGATGTCTACATGCTCCTTGGGTGAGATGTCCTCGGAGCCTACGAAGTACTCTGGGAGTGCTTCCTCGCCCTCGCTCGCATCTGGCGAAACTTCGGCGGAGACGAGTTGACGGTACGCCAGAAGTTCAAACGAGAAAACGTCGACCTTCTCCTTAGTCTTCTTGCCTTCCTGGATCACGTTGCGGAAATAGTGATGCGCGAACGACGGCTCGATGCCGTTACTAGCATTATTGGCCAGCGACAAGGCGATGGTCCCCGTCGGCGCGATCGAGCTGTGGTGAGTAAACCTGGCGCCCTCGGTCGCGAGCTGCTCTACCAGTTCGGGCGCGACCTGCGCGACTTTCTGCATATAGCGGCTGTACTTCGCATGAAGCTCGCGACCGGCGATCTTGTCGCCGACCGTCCAACCGTCTTTTGCCATCTCGGGACGCTTGCGAAGCATCTCCTCGGTGACTTCGAACTTCTCGTTGAGTATCGGAGCCGATCCTTTTTCGCGCGCCAGCTCGAGGCCCATTTCCCAGCCCGCGAGCGCGAGTTCCCGGGAGACGTCCTCGGTAAACTGGACGGAATCGGCGGCACCGTAGCGCATGCCGAGTAGCGTGATCGTCGACCCGAGCCCCAGGAAACCCATGCCGTGGCGGCGCTTTCTCAAAATCTCATCGCGCTGCGTATCGAGGGGCAGCCCGTTGATCTCGACGACGTTGTCGAGCATGCGCGTGAACACACGAACCACCTCTCGGAACTCGTCCCAGTCGAAGCGCGCGTCCTCGGTGAACGGATCGTGCACGAACTTCGTGAGATTGACGGAGCCGAGCAGGCACGCTCCATAGGCCGGCAACGGCTGCTCGCCGCAGGGATTCGTCGCGCGAATGGTCTCGCACCACCAGTTGTTGTTCAGCTCGTTGACGCGATCGATCAACACGAAGCCGGGCTCCGCGAAATCATAGGTCGAGGACATGATCACGTCCCAAAGCCGCTGCGCCGGCATCTCCTTATAGACACGGCAAGCGACGAGGCCGTCGGCGTTGTGAACGTAGTCGTCGCCCGTCGGCCACTCGCGCCACACGACCTGCTCTGAATCTGTAACGTCGATTCCGTCTTCGTCAGCTTCGCGCTGCGTGAGCGGGAACGCGAGTTGCCAGGAACGACCCTCCCTGACGGCCTGCATGAATTCGTCGGTAATCAGTAGAGAGAGGTTGAACTGCCGCAGCCGGCCATCCTCGCGCTTCGCGCGAATGAACTCCATCGAGTCGGGATGACCAATGTCGAATGTGCCCATCTGCGCGCCTCGTCGGCCACCGGCCGATGACACGGTGAAGCACATCTTGTCGTAGATATCCATGAAAGACAGTGGTCCCGACGTATGCGCGCCCGCACCTGAAACGTAAGCACCGCGAGGTCTGAGCGTCGAGAATTCGTAACCGATACCGCAGCCAGCCTTTAGAGTGAGGCCCGCTTCGTGAACCTTGTCGAGAATCTCGTGCATCGAATCGCGAATCGTGCCCGACACGGTACAGTTGATCGTCGAGGTCGCTGGCTTGTGCTCCGCGGCGCCGGCGTTCGACATGATGCGTCCAGCCGGAATCGCTCCACGCTGCAGCGCCCAGACGAAGCGATCGTGCCAATAATCGCGTTTACCGGGATCTTCGACGTCGGACAGCGCGCGCGCCACGCGCTCGTAAGTCGCCTGGATGTCTGTATCCACTGGCGCTCCGGACTTGGTCTTAAGGCGATACTTCGTGTCCCAGATCGTCAGTGACGCTTCCTGTAGCGGCAAATCCGCTACGTTGGAAGCATTGAACTCCAGCGCTGTCTTCATTTTGGTGTCGTCCCCTCCCTCGAAATCACGTCACCGGTTTGGACGTCCCCCGGTGCGCATTGCCCCCAACTTCGGCGCGTTCCTGTGGCCGTTTTAGAGTGAAACCGTTCCCCTCAGGCAAGCCTTGAAACCGCCCGTTTCAGCCGCATTCAGCTAATATCCGTGACACAAGATGTTGTGTCGCAGGCCTTGTAGATTAGGCCGCCATATGACCGCTGTCAAGGGGTTGCTGCAAATTTAACCACACTAAGTAATCTTTATAAAACAATAGCTTATATGATATTCCTTATTTTTGCTTGAAAATTTTTTTACTCGCTTCGGGTCGCTCGTCGGCCGCTCCCTGACACTACATCTTGTGCCGGCTTATCCCCATGCATTCCTCCGCTTATACACAGGGTTTTCCACAGCCATCAGCGGCTTAGCAGATCCCTTGAAAACGATCTCTCAAACCCCATCTAGGTGCCAAAGGACCCTTTATCGGAGTGACATATGAACGTAATTCGCTACAACCCATGGAGTCTGTTCGACAGACTCGGACGCGATACCGATCGCTATTTCGGCCGCTATCCTCTTGCAACCGACGATGACGAGCCCTATGCCCACAATGACTGGGTACCGGCCATCGACATCAAGGAAGAAGAGAATCGCTATCTGCTGCGTGCGGACGTACCCGGAGTGAACGTCGAGGATCTCGACGTCACGCTCGACAAGGGCGTTCTGACGCTAAGAGGCTCTCGCGAAACGAGAACGGAAGAGGAAGAGGATGGTTTGCGCCGCGTCGAGCGCGTCAGTGGCCGCTTCTACCGACGCTTCAATCTTCCGGATACGGCCGATTCGACGTCCGTCAGTGCTGACTACAGGAATGGCGTACTCGAGGTCTCGATCCCGAAGCAGGAGGAATCTCAACCTCAACGAATCGCAGTCAAAGTTAACTGAGAAGCGCTAAAATAGGACGGTCGGCAGGCGCGTTGCCTGCCGATGCGTTCTTTTGCCATGCGACCCTGAGGACAGGGAACGCATCCTAACAATAGAGATGAGAAGGCTTATCCGCCGCTTGACTGCGCATTCACCCGGTGACCGGGATAGTCGGCGGCTGCGTCATGAAGAGGACAGATCGATGAACAACCGCTTCCGAGAACTATCGCCATTGGCAGCTCGCGCGCTGAGTCTCGCGCTGACGGTTTGCTTTGCTGCGGCGGGAACGCTCGCTACGGTGGGAATTGCGAATGCGCAGTTCTTCGGCGACCCCGATACGCCGACGCTGGCACCGCTGATTGAGAATGTCGGCCCCGCTGTCGTCAATATTTCGGTCAGCGGGAGCGTCGCGATCAGCAATCCGCTCTCGCAGGATCCCTTCTTCCGCCGTTTCCTGCCGCCGGATGAGCGCCAACGCGAGTTCGCGAGCGCGGGCTCCGGCGTCATCATCGATGCCGACCAGGGCTACATACTCACGAATCATCATGTCGTCGAGAACGCCGACCGCATCACGGTCGTCCTCGTCGACAACCGCAGCCTCGAAGCGGAGGTCGTAGGCTCCGACCCCGGCTCCGACATAGCCGTATTGAAAGTAGAGGCTGACAATCTGACCGAGATGCCGCTCGGCGATTCGGACCGCATCCGGGTCGGCGATTTTGTCCTCGCCATCGGTAATCCCTTTGGTCTGCAGCACACGGTCACGTCGGGAATCGTCAGTGGGCTCGGTCGTACCGGGATCGGTGGCGACGGTGCGTATGAGGACTTCATTCAGACCGACGCGTCGATCAATCCGGGAAATTCGGGTGGAGCGCTCGTGAGTCTCACGGGCGAACTGGTCGGCATCAATTCCGCGATACTCTCGGGCGGCGGCAATATCGGCAACATCGGTATCGGCTTCGCTATACCCGTCAACATGGCGCAGAACGTGATGGAGCAGCTGATCGAGTTCGGCGGCGTCCGGCGGGGATTGTTAGGCGTCAACATCGTCACTATCACCCCGGAGATCGCCGACAGCTACGATCTGGAAGCAACGTCGGGAGCGCTCGTCACGCTGGTCGCTGATGGCTCCGCCGCCGAGGACGCGGGTCTCGAAATCGGCGACGTCATCGTCAGCGTCGATGGCCAGAGCGTCGAGGACGCGGATTCACTGCGAAACGCGATCGGACTGATGCGCCCCGGGGCTACTGTGGAGGTCGGTGTCGTTCGCGAGGGACGCGAACAGTCGATGGTCGCCGTGCTGGGCGAGCTCAACGCGGCTCCCGAACCACTAGAATCGCTCGCCGATACGGATCCGGTGTTTGAGGGTGGGGTGTTCGTCACACACAATGAGCAGAGCCAGAACTACAACGGCGTTGCGGGGATACTCGTCACTGAAGTCCTGTCCGGAAGTCCCGCGGCCGCGCGCGGCCTGCGTCAGGGCGACATCATCACGCACATCAACCGCCAGCGGGTCAGAAACATCACGGAGGCCACGGGAATCATCGCTTCCGCACGCTCCGTGATACTGCAGGTCCAGCGCGGCAACCGCGGCGTCTTGATATTGATGCGCTAACGGCGAATCTGTGAGGCACCGATCTCTTAGCGCCGCGAAGGTATACTTTGCGGTCCACCGGTATTGACCCGATTTATGGTTTCTAAGCGTTCGTCACATACGGTATGCGTCCTCGGTGGCACCGGATTCGTCGGCCGGGAAATCGCTGGCGAACTGGTCAGACGCGGCTATTCGGTTCGAATTCCGACGCGAGATCGGCGCCATGCGCGCGCTCTGCAGGTACTACCGGGCGTAGAAGTCGTTTCGGCGGACGTGCACGACGAAAACGCTCTGCCCGCGCTGTTCGCCGATGCGTCCGCCGTCATCAATCTGATTGGCATTCTCAACGAGCGCGGACGAGATGGCAGCGGCTTCCGAAAGGTTCACGTAGAACTCGTCGAGAAGATCGCGCGTGCCTGCCAGGAAGAGCGTGTCCCGCATCTGCTACACATGAGCGCGCTCAAAGCCAATGCGGAAACCGGGCCCAGCCACTACTTGCGCACCAAGGGAGCCGGTGAGATCGCGATCAAGAATCTGGCGGGCGACGAGTTGCACTACACGATATTTCAACCGTCAGTCATCTTCGGTCCGAACGATTCGTTCATTAATCGTTTCGCCGGTATTCTGCAAAAAACGCCAATCCTGCCGCTCGCCAAACCGAACTCACAATTCGCACCCGTCTACGTCGGCGACGTCGCGCGCGCTGTCTGTCAGGCGCTCGAGAACCATCACGCTTATGATCGCAGCTATCAGCTATACGGGCCCGACGAGTACACGCTCACGGAAATCGTCGCAGGGATCGCGGACGAACTGCGGTTGCGCCGCCGGATCATCGGCTTGCCCGAACCACTGTCGCGAATTCAAGCCTGGTTCTTCGACTACGTGATCCCCGGCAAGATCTTCACGATGGACAACTACCGATCCATGGCAGTGGCGAGCGTGGGGAACGACGACGGACTCTCGCAACTCGGGGTTACGCCCACACCAATGGCCGCGATCGTGCCTCTTTATCTGAACGCAGGCGCGCGCCAGCGAGCACTATCCAATTTCCGAACCCAGAGCCGTCGGTAAATAGTCCTGAAGTCGGGTCTCACGCTCATCGGCGGAGAGCGCCTCCAATATCTCCATCTCGGCATACAACGCGTCCAGGCCGTTGGCATTCAGAAAAGCGCGAAGATTTGGCAGCCAGCGACTGTACGCAACGACGGACGCGAGCTGAGCGTTGTTCAGCGGGTGCGAGAACCAATCGTCGTAGTCGGTCGCTCCGCCCCATGAGATCTTGAGCGACTCGTATTCCGCGAGGAGATCCGAGAACGCGCCGCTCTTGAGAGCGCGTTTCTCCTCGATCGGCACGTCGCTCGAGTAGAGATCTCGAAGACGATCCTGATAGCGGCCTACTAACGCAAAAAAATCTTCGCGGCGCTGGCGTCTGGCCGACTGGCTATCGGCGACACCGACATCGCCGGACTGCAACAACCATTGCGCCGTTCCGTACTCCGCGACAACGGTGGCGAACGCCTCATTAATCGCTGTCTCACCTTTTATATACGCACGTTGATGGGCGAGCTCGTGGAACACGATTCCCGCGACATAGATATGATCACCGGTAAGCATCGTGCTTAACAACGGATCCGCAAAGTAGCCGAGCGTCGAGTACGCGCTAACGCCCCCGATGTAGGTTTCGAAGCCCTGACCGCGAAGATCGGCAGCGAATCGGTGGGCGCTCGACTCTTCGAAGTAGCCGCGATAACTCACGCAGCCCGCGATCGGGAAACACCAATCAACAGGATCGACGGAGAATTCCTCAGCCGCGACCACATTCCAAACGACGTAAGGTCTGCCCAGGTCGACGAAACTTCGATAGCTATCGTTGTCCGGTAGTCCCAGGGCAACAACCGCAAACTCACGAATCTCCACGGCGCGAGCGAGCGCGGAGCGGGTAGCTTCGGACTGCTCTGGATCTTCGAGGGCTTCTGTAATCGGTACGCGGCCGGACAACAACTCTAGATGCCCGGTGGCCGCTTGCCAGTAATACGGCAGCGCGCAACCCGACAGGAATGTCGCCGTCAGACTCGCACAAAGCGGCAGAAAACTTCGCATCAGCGGGACCATAGCACGCGAGAACGCTACGGTATGATGCCGTCATGGAAGCCTTTGTAGTAGGCGGTGCGATCCGGGACGAGTTGCTCGGCTTGCCGGTCAAGGAACGCGATTGGGTCGTCGTCGGCAGCAGTGCCGAGGAGATGCTGCGCCTCGGATACCGCCAGGTCGGCAAAGATTTTCCCGTCTTCCTGCATCCCGAAACTGGCGAAGAGTACGCGCTCGCCCGGACTGAGAAGAGCACGGGCCCGGGTTACCACGGCTTCAGCTTCGACGTGTCGGAAGACGTCACGCTCGAAGAAGACCTCGCGCGACGCGATCTGACGATCAACTCGATCGCCAGACGAGAGAATGGCGAACTGGTAGATCCCTACGGCGGTCAGAGCGACATTGATTCGCGAATTCTGCGGCACACCTCGACTGCGTTCGCCGAAGATCCTTTGCGCGTGTTGCGAGTCGCGAGATTCGCGGCGCGATTCGCGTCCCTCTCGTTCACGATTGATGAAAGCACGAAGACGCTGATGCAGGAAATGACGCGTAATGGCGAAATCGACGCGCTGCGACCGGAGCGAGTATGGATGGAGACGGACAAGGCTCTCGCCGAGCCGCGGCCTGATGTCTTCTTTGAAACACTGCGCGAGTGCGGCGCGCTCGCCGTCGTATTTCCGGAAGTGAATGCGCTCTTTGGTGTCCCGCAGCCGCCTCGCTGGCATCCCGAAATCGATACAGGCGTTCATATTTTGATGTGCCTCAGAATCGCTGCGGAGTTATCCGACGACACGGCGGTACGGTTCGCGACGCTGACTCACGATCTCGGTAAGGCGACAACACCCGCGGACATTCTCCCCAGGCATACGGGGCACGAACGACGCTCCGTCGAGATTCTCGAAGCATTCTGCGAGCGCCTGCCTGTTCCGCGTCGATACAAAGAACTCGCGATCGCCGTTGCACGTGACCACGGAATCGTGCACCGCGCTGCCGAGCTAAAACCTGGGACCGTTCTCAAGCTCATCGAAGGCAGCGACGGAATCCGCCGGCCCGAGCGATTCGGGTCGCTATTACTCGCGTGTGAAGCCGACGCGCGCGGACGCACGGGTCTCGAGAACACAGACTACCCGCAGCGACGCAGGCTCGAGCACGCACTCGCGGCTGCGAGCGGTATCGATGTCAGCAAGTTAGCTGCGCAAGCTGAGGGTGCCGCATTAGGTGAACTCATCAGAGAGCATCGGCTGGCCGCGATCGCCGAGGCATTGAGCGAACGATAGAACGGACTCGGCGCGGCTTAGCGACCGCCGTAGATCAGCACCATTATCCCGCCGTAGAGGCTCGATTCGGCGAAATCCGGTTCGCTTCGGCCGATATTGAACTCGAGGTCCACACGATAGCTGACGGGGAACAGAAAACTCGCGCTGACGAAGTCGAGTTCCGATCGATCAACGGCGGACGTATTGCTGCCGAAACCGAGATTGAAGAGTTTATCTCCCGCGCGCCATTCGAAACCGAGATACTGCTCGTCGTCCAGAAAGCTGTTCGCGAGAGTCAGCGTCGATGTCGAAAGAAGATTAAGAACATCCAGTCTCGGCAGAATCGCCAGCGGCCGCGAATAGTCGTACTCACGCGCACTTCCGTAGACCCGCCACCAGTCGGTCAGATCGGCGCGGAAGAAGATACCTGTTCCTTCACCCGTCAACGATGTGGAACGCGCGATCCTCCGGTCACGGGGACCAGGAAGGAAGAACGTCAGGTCAATGTCGCGTCGTTCGTGCTCAATTCCTACGTTATAGCGATCACCGTGTAGGTAAATCGACCCGCGAACATCGCTCGACTCGACCGCATTATCCTCACCCCATTGCTCGAGTTCGAGCGTGGCCCCCACGATGCCGAAGCTGTGATCGACGCCGACGAGAATGTCATCGGTCGAGATATCGGCACGATCCGCCGGAGACGTACTACGCCCGGCGGACACGAACAACCAGGTATTTTCCGTGACGCCCCAATTGAAGCTCGTGAACAAGCTCTGGCTGTCATACTCGTCGGTCTGCAGCGTGAAACCGAGAGCCCAGGGCTGGAACTCGTCATCCTGCGAGGCGATCTGGCTGCCATCCTGCGCCAACGCGCCGCTACTGAACCCGGCGCAAAACCAGAGCCCGACGAGCGACGGGCGTTGTCTAAACCAGGACATAGACAATCACTCCTGCGAGCAATAAACGATAGATGGCGAATATCGCCATCCCCATACGCTCAATTAGACGCAGAAAGCCCGCAATCGCAAGGAACGCGGTCACACCCGACACCGCGGTAGCCAGAATCAGCGTTCCCCAGGGCACAACGGAGGGCGATTCGGCGAATTCGAGTATTTGCCAGAGCCCCGCCGCAGCGACAGCCGGAACGGCCATGAGGAACGAAAAGCGTGCAGCGGCGGAGCGACTTAATCCCAACGCCAGCCCTACCGTCATCGTGATGCCAGACCGTGAGGTACCCGGGACGAGCGCCATCGCCTGACCGATTCCAATCAGGAGCGCGTCTCTGAACCCCACATCCTGTTCCGAACGCGCACCGCGACCAAACAGATCTGCCAGCCACAACAACACGCCGAATCCAGCCGTCGTTGCCGCGATTACGATCGGAGATCGAAGCTCGTTCGAGATGTAATCCGCGCCAAACACTCCTGCGGGCACTAGCGGAAGAGTTGCTATGACGAGAGCCCATGCAAGTTTGTTCTCGGGACGATCTGGTTGAAAGATCGCGACGGCGAGATCAATGAGATCGCGGCGGAAATAGAAGACGACTGCCGCGAGCGTCCCAACGTGAACGGCGATATCGAAAGCGAGCCCCTGATCGGACCAGCCCAGCAATGCCGGCACGAGAATCAGATGACCCGAACTCGAGATCGGCAGAAACTCGACAAGCCCCTGCAGGACGGCCAACACCAATATCTGGATCAGATCCACGGTGACCTTAAAGAAAGCACAAGAATCCGCGGATGGTAGCAGTTGCGCTTAACGCGAGTGTGACTCAAAGCCGATCGCGCAGATCGCGACCGGGTAATGAGTGCTCCACTCCGCGAGTCAGAAGCAAGACCTTGAAGCGCTCGCCCATCTCTCCAGGCAGAACAAGCGTCTTGAGCGCTTGCGCACGCTCGAGATCGACAGTTCCGTCATTTTTCTGCAACATCTCGGCTGCACCGCCATCGATCAGAAACTGGCTCTGTGTCGTAAATCCCGCAACGGTCAGCCCGACATCGTCGGCCGCTCGGGCACATGCGCTGAAGTCGACCCAGGCACTGATGTCCTGTAAGCCCGGATGAAAGAACGGATTCGAGTGCGCGCGATGACGATAGTGGCAGATCAGCGTCCCATCGCTTCTCGATGGGTGATAGTACTCGCGCTCCACGAGGCCGTAATCGACAAGCCACAATGCGCCTCGCTCGAGTACGTCGCTCAAACTCGAGATCCATGCCGGAATCTGTCGCGAGATCTCCGAACGGTAGCCGTCCGAGAATGGCACACCGAGATTCGTCTCTAGCGATTCGACGTAGGTTGCTAGTCCCGGTCCGGCAGGCTGCTCCTTCCAGATCACGCGATCCTCTTCCATACCGACGCCGAGCGCACAAACCTGATCACCGCTCTTCGAGAACCGGGTTACGGGGATCGCGTCGAGCACTTCGTTGGCGAGCACAACGCCCTCGAATCCGCTCTCGGGAAGCGCATCGAGCCAGCTCACGCGTTCGCCGAACGGTGCCAGCCGCGACTGCTGCCGGTCTCGCAGATCCGCGCTCGTCTCGAGCACCCGGTAATCGGGCCGAAGATCCGCGCCGACATCGAGCGCTGTGAGGATCGTCTCGGCCAGTCGGCCACTGCCGGCACCGAGCTCGAGGATCTTGGGACGGTCTAAGCCCGCGAGGAGCGGTGCCAGCTCACGCGCGACTACCTCGCCAAACAAGGACGAGATCTCGGGAGCGGTAACGAAATCTCCTTCCGGACCGAGCTTCACACTGCCGCCGCTGTAGTAACCGAGTCCGGGTGCGTAGAGCGAAAGTTCCATGAAGCGCTCGAAATCGAGCCAGCCACCGTTCGCTTCGATCTCGGTTCGAATCACTTCGACGAGTCGCCGGCTGAGAGCTAACGCGTATTCATCGGGATCGGGCAGGGACGACAACATCTGGTCAAACGGTGAAGGATTGTGCGAACGCGGATAGTGTAACCTTACGGCCTGCTATCGCCTGCCGGAGCCCGCGTGGCCGAATTGACAACGAGTGAGTCACTTGCCGGACGCTGGGCGCTCATTACGGGCGCTGCCAAGCGGATAGGCGCGACCATCGCCGAAGGTCTTCATGGCGCCGGCATGAATGTCGTAGTGCACTTTCTGAACTCCGGCGATGACGCCGAACGTCTCGTCGCGAAACTCAATGACCAACGAGCCGATTCTGCGTTAGCGATCCAGGGCGATCTCAGAGACGCCGCGGCGCTCGAGAAACTTGTCGAGAAAGTTGTCGCCGCAACCGGTCGCCTCGACGTTCTCGTCAATAACGCATCGAGCTTCTATCCGACCCCCCTCGGTACCATCACCGAGGAACACTGGGACGATCTCTTAGGTAGCAACCTCAAGGCACCGCTGTTTCTCTGTCAGTCGGCGCTGCCGCACCTCAGAGAGACGCAGGGCGTCATCGTCAATATTGTCGACGTTCACTCGCAGCGACCGCTCAAGAATCATCCGGTCTACGGCGCCGCAAAAGCCGGGCTCGCGATGCTGACTCGGTCGCTTGCTCGCGATTTGGGGCCGGACATCCGCGTCAACGGTGTATCTCCGGGCGCGATTCTTTGGCCCGAATCGGGAATGGCCGAAAGCATTCAGCAGAACATCATCGGCCAAACGGCGCTGAAACGAGCGGGAGAACCCGAAGACATCGCAGCGGCCGTTCTCTTTCTCGTCCGGGACGCGCCTTACGTCACCGGTCAGATTCTCGCCGTGGACGGCGGTAGAAGCGCGGGC
>CAJIBS010000363.1_pt1 | contig 13050 bp, 10 predicted proteins | sample 9199411 | NCBI WGS metagenome assembly CAJIBS01 (sample SAMEA7708312, study PRJEB35096) | sediment metagenome | biome: marine neritic benthic zone biome [ENVO:01000025]; feature: sediment [ENVO:00002007]; material: shallow marine sediment [ENVO:03000034] sea grass bed [ENVO_01000059] ... | reverse complement strand
CTTCATGAAACCGAGTCAGACGATGCTCGAGAAACGCGGTACGCCGGAGATGGACGAGATGCGCCGCCAGGCCTTCGTCTATCTGTGGCAGCTCGAAGAGCAGAAAAAGCTGTTGCTGGCCGGGCCTTTCGAAGAGGGTACGCCGAACCAGGAAGGCATGATGCTGCTCATGGTGAGTTCCCTCGAGGAAGCGGAGTCGATTGCGCAGGAGGAGCCGATGGGCAAGGCCGGATGGCGGACGAATACCGTCAGGAGCTTCGCATTGAACGAAGGCCTCGTGGTCGACACCGCACGCGAGTTGATGAGTATCTCGACGAGCTGATCTTGGCAACGCCCATCGACAAAGCACGACCGCCGCAGACTGCGGACACCGAGTCGTTCCGCCTGAGGCGTTTCATCGCCGCACTCGACGAACTCGGCGAGCTCGACATTCACGAACAGCCGATGGAGACGGCGCAGATCGCCGAGTATCTCGAAGGCAACGCGCGAGCCGTCTGGTTCAAGAATGTCGGTCCCGAGCAAGTCGACGTAGTCGGCAACGTCATGGCTTCGCGGCCGCGTATCGCGGCCGCCTTCGGTGTCGACCAGACCCAGGTTCTGGACGAGGTGCGCAGGCGCATGTCGGCGCCTCAACCTCTGGTCGAGGTGGACGCGTCTGAGGCACCGGTCCAGGAAGAAGTCTGGCTCGGCGACGACGCCGACCTCACACGTCTGCCGGTACCGTTCCAACACGGTGAGGACGGCGGTCTGTACCTGTCGTCACCTGTCGACGTCGTCGCCGACCCGGAGACCGGTCTCCATAACGTCGGCTGCAGGAGGCTGATGCTGCGCGGACGAACCGAGTGCGGCATCGATCTGAATGCGCCCAGCGATCTAAGAGCCATCTACGAAGATTCGGTGCGCAGGAATGAGCCGCTGCCCGTGAGTTTCATATTGGGTGCGCATCCTATCGATCACTTCACCGGGGCCATGCGTGCGCCGGGCGACGAGTTGGAGCTGATAGCCAAATTGCGCGGTGCGCCACTACCCGTCGTTAAATGCGTGACCAACGATCTCAGGGTGCCGGCTGATGCCGAATACATACTCGAGGGGTATCTGAGCCCCGAAGGACATGCAGAAGACGAGGGTCCGTACGGCGAGTTCCTCGGCTACTACGGCGGAGTCAAGAAGAATCCGGTTTTCCATCTAACGGCGATCACCCGGAGAAAGGACGCCCTGTTTCAGACGACGACCATCGCAGGCCGGAACCTGTCGTGTACCGACACAGCGCAGCTTGTTGCGCTCAAGGCTGAGTTGGGTATCTGGAACGCGCTGCGCATGGCTGTACGCGACCCCGTCGCGGTCAATATGACGACGTCGAGTGGCGGTTGTTTTCATGCGCGCGTCGCGATCAAGCAGCGCGCCCCTGGCGACACGAGAAACGCGATCGCAGCCGTGCTCGCAAGTTTCATGAACGTCAAGCACGTGTTCGTCGTCGACGAGGACATCGACGTCTTCGACGACGCACAGATGGACTGGGCAATGGCTTCGCGCTTCCAGGCCGATCGGGACTTCGTCGTTCTGGAAGGGATGCGGCTACCGCCTGTTGATCCCTCGATGGGCAGCGCAAGAGTCAGCGCCAAGGCCGGTTTCGATCTGACGATTCCCTTCGCGGAACGCGGTAAGAGCGACTGGAAGGTCCCTGCGCCCCCGGATCTCACGGCCGCTGACCGTATATTCGAATCGGTCCTTGAAGCACTCAGCGACGGGCCGAAGAGCTTCGAGGAACTCATGAATGCGCTCGGCTCGGCCGATGGCAGAAACATCGTGATCGAGCTCGATGACCTGCGGGCAAGCGGTCAACTCGACCCCCTGCGTCCTGACGGCAGATATAGGCTCGACGACAACAAGAGTTAGGGCCGGCCCAGTAGCCGCAGCGGAAACCCTCGGGGCGGTTCGTATCAGATCGCGATCATCGCCAGGCGCGACAAGGCGACTATGGATTCGTCAGCGTCGTTGCTGAGGGTCCTGTTCCAATTATCTGTATGACCACCGGCCCGTCCTTCGCCCAGACGAAGTGCGGTTGACCAGCCGGCTCCGTCCACAAACCGCCCGCGGAGATTGGCTTTAGCGCGGCTTCATCGAACTCGGCGCCGTAACCGAGATGGAGTGTGCCGGATATCACGGTCACGGTCCGATTGTCCGGATGGTAATGCGGCTGATTCCTGAAGCCGTCGGGAAAGCGAGTCCGATAGACGTACATTCCCGGCGTTTCATTGCTTCCCGCGATGGTCGCTCTGTGATTGCTACGCTCCGTGTCCCAAACGAGGTCGTCGAGCGTCAGCGCGACTGGAGCAAACGCGTCTTGGGCGAAGACGGTTAGTATGCCGGCTGCAGCGATCGTGATTGCGGCCACGCATCGAGTCATTCTTCTCATTCTTGTCCCCTAAGGTTGGTCTGCCGAAACAATATCAGACTCTGCGTCCCGGGCCTGCCGCGACGCAATCCTGGTGAGCCGGCATCCTCAGAGTGGCTGGACTTTTACGTTGCGGAACTTGAGAACGCCGCCTGAGTCGTCGCTGTATTGCAGCGCGATGTAGCCGTCGGAGCGATGCGCGCAGGGCTGGTCGCAAACATAGTCGCTGTCCTCGATTTCAGCCGTGACGACACCGTTCAGCGTCACCGTAATATGCTCGCCTTCTGCGCGGATCTCGTAGTTGTTCCACTGTCCGATGGTGTTGACGTGTTCCGCAGGCGAGCGGTGCCGGACAATGCCGCCGGTTCGATAGATCTGATTCGGGCGGTAATCATGGATCTGCACTTCGTAGCAGATGCGGCCGCCGTGATCGTCCGGGGCAGGGCAGCGAAGATAGACGCCGCTGTTGACGCTGCTCGCAACCCAGAACTCAAGCGTGAGCACGAAGTCCGCGTAACGATCTTTGACGACGAGATAGCCGCTTCCTTCCGTCGCTTCGACAACATCTCCAACGACGTGCCAGTTGGCCTCGCCATCAAAAACGAACCCATCGAGGTTGCCTCCATCGAAAACCGTGATCGTGTCTCCCGGTGTCTGTGCCCACGTAGTAGCGCTCGTCGAGAGCGCCATGAATAACAAGACTGCGGGTGTTGCATTAGTTCGATGCGCGCTCATTGGCTTTTCCTGGGGGATCTAGTGACTCGCCTGGGTTTCGCCATCGGACGCGTTCGACATGACGAACTGCAGAATCGCCGAGCTCAATTGCGTGTCCTGCGTGCCGATGCTTTTGTCGGATGAATAATGATTATGCCCGATTAGCTGTAGGACTCTCGGCATGGATCCCTGTTTTCCTGTCAATTCACTGATGAGATCGAGCATTGACTCTTCGACACCATCGTTGTCGAACTCTGACACGACAAACATCGCCGGAATAGTAGTTCGGTCGACGTTACCGATCGTCGAGATTTCGTGCCAGTTCGCGAAATCGTCACCGAAATAGGAAATACGCCCCTCGGAAGCCGTGTCCGGGTCCGCACCGTAGGTCCCGGATACCAGGATAACGCCCGCTGCTGTGCGCGCATCGCGCTCGAAGACATCGGGACGATACGCGTAAGTCGCCACGTGGGCGGCCGCGGCTGACTTGCCGATGACGTAAATCTGATCCGGATCGCCGCCATGGTCGGAGATATTTTTCTGAACCCAGTCGACCGCTGCGGCGACGTCGTGCGCGCCGTCGGGCCATTTGGCTTCGGGCGCCAGGCGATAGGTCGCGTTGACACCCACGAGCCCGAGGCTCGAGAAGTAGTCTGCGACGTTACGATTGCCGTCCTTGTTACCGCGGACGAATCCACCGCCGTGGAAATACATGATGACCGGGCGTAGCTCGTCACCGTTACGGCGCGTATCCGTGTGGACGTCCAGCACATGCCGTTCATGCGGGCCGTAAGCGAGATTGCTCGCGACGTCGATCTCTACCAACTCGTACGATCGTGCCTGGTCGACATAGAGTTCGCTCGTCGCGCCTGCGGTAGCTCCTTGTTCGGTAACGCGGCGAATCGCAGCAGCAAGCTCGGCAGGAATGTCGTCACCTAGCTGGTGCGCCTCGAGCCGCTCCTGCTCGTCCGTCGGAGCCCAGCGAAATTGCTGCAAAGGCGCCGCTGACGCGGAGCATGCGGCCAGCGAGAGGTCCCGGCTGTGATAGATGGTTGCGAGTCCGGCAGGGCTATTCGTGATTCGGCGATCTTCGGAGAGCGTGACACAGAGGTCCACATTCGCAGCGGGGCCGAGCCGGCCGTCTGCAGACAGCGACCATTTCTGATTCGCTGCTGTTGAGCAGTCCTGGACATAAAGCTCGCCGCCTTCCTCGAAACGATCTGCCGCCAGGCACAGGTTCTCGTACTCGGTTGCACGGATGCGATCCGGTGCCACCCACTCGAACATCTGATCGACGTTGTTCTCGATGTACTTGCAGGCTCGCGCACCGAGCGACGAGTCACGGTTAATCCGCTCGCGGGCGCCGGGTATGTCGAGGCAGTAACCCCGATACTCGTCATCCAGCGTGTGAAGGTTACGAAGGAACAATCCTTCTGCCGAAGCGTTCGTGAGGAAACTCGAGCTGAGTATGACGCTCAGCGCGATCGTTACTTTCTGGTACGGCATAGCTCGCCTCGCTTTCGTTAAATCCGTTCGAACTCGGTCCTGACTAATCCGCCCACTCTGGAATGCAGTCGAATTCGTGCAGATCGACTCCGGGTATCCATCGGCGCGGCATCTCGAGCGTCACAGGCTCCGCGAACATCACCGGGTCGGTGATCGTGAATGTATAGTCCAGCCATTCCCCGTTCTCCCGCGTCGAGAATCGCTCAACGTAAGTCGCCTGGTCGGACTGTGGCGTCGTACCTTCGTCGAAGAAGGGATGATTGATATGACTCGTGTTGACGATCAGATCGTCGCCTTCCCAATGGCCGACAGAGTAGCCGACGTTGGAATAAGTCGGCTCAGGCGCGGTTTCGGGATTCATGTAGATGTAGCGGTGCGTGTTGTACTGTTCCACCCAGATGTGGATGCGATCGTCCTCTTCCTCATTCTCGATCCGGATCCTCGAGCGCTCGAACATGGCCGTCGGCATGCCGGTCTGACAGTTGAGCTCGGGAGCATCCGAGCCCTCGGGGTCGAGCGTGTCCGCGATCGCTCGGCCTTCTTCCGACAGATAAGGCTGGTAGGCCGACAAACGCGGCTGTGGCGCCTGGCGGATGCTCCATAAGCGGAAGATGCCGTCGGCGTTGCGTCGGTCTTCCGCTATCCGCTCGCTCGTGGGATCGAGTGCCTCCGGTGTCCATTCCTGTCCCCAGCGTGCGGAGGCGCCCGCCATTCCGCCGATATGCTCCAGGCCGTTGGGCAAAAGGAGATTGCTGAGGCCTAGGGATCTCGGATCGCGTCTGGAAACAAAACCCGCTGCCCGGACGAAATCTCCAACCTGCACGAAGTCGTCCTGCGTGATTCCTGCGCGCAGAAAAGTCGTTGGGCTCGGGCTAGCTTCGAGCTCCCAGATCTCACCGTCCGCGTCCTCCATCCGATAGCGAATGTGGGGCGCGCGCCAGAAAACGTCAGTGATGATGCCTTCGACTTCGACGGGATCTTCCGGGTCGGGAGCGATATACAGCGCCTGGTTGGTAACACCGCCGTGGTGAGCGTTGACAGCCGCGGCGAGAAATACGCCGACCACAGCGACGGCTGACCAAATGATAAAACTACATCTCTTTAGGAACGTCATTGATCTCATCTCCTGAACAGATACACGGCGCCAGAGTCGATCATCGAATTGTCGCTCTGATCACCGCCGACGCCCGTAGCGCCGCTGTCTTCGAGGTAGGCGCCGATCGCGATCAGCGACCCGTCCGTACTGATACTCACGGAACTCCCGAACTCATCGAAGGTTTCCGTATTCAAGCCTTTCACATAGGCTTCCTGTGCCCAGGTCTCGCCCTCACGCGTGAACAGATACACAGCTCCGGCTTCCTGCGCAGCATCGTTGTCCTGAGGCCCGTTGATTCCCTGCGCATCGCTGTCTTCATACTGAGCGCCGACGACGAGGACGTTGCCGTCGCCGCTTACGGCAAGCCGCGAACCGAAGACGTCGCCGGAACCCGTGTTCGATGACTTGATGTAGGCCTGCTGCGTCCATGAGCCGTCGTCGTTCTCCACGAACGCATAGACCGCTCCGGTCGTTGGCCTGACACTATCATTCCGGTCCGGGCCCGGAATGTTATTGATACCCGGCAACAGCCCATCCTCGTCCTGGGCGGTCCCAATGACGGTTTTTCCGTCATCGCTGATCGTCACCGCGACACCGAAAGAATCGCCGCGCTCGGCGTTGGAGGCTTTGAGATAGCCTATTTGATTCCAGCTATCGCCATCGAAATCGAATACGTAGACGGCGCCCGCGCCGCGGACAAGGCCGTCCTGGAACTCGTTGGTCGATTCTGCGGAGCCGTCTTCATCGTAACCGCCGACAGCGATCCGGCTACCGTCGGCTGTGATCGCTACCGAATAGCCGAACAGCGCGTCGACTTCCGGGTTGGACGGCTTGATATACGCCGACTGCGCCCAGGTGTCTCCGACGCGGTCAAAGATATACGCGGCGCCTGCGGAGCGCTTGGAATTGTCCGTCTGATCGCCATTCGTACCGGTCGCAGCGCTGTCTTCCGCCGTCGCGGTGACGATGAGTCGGCTGCCGTCGCTGGTCAACGCGAGCGCTGCACCAAACTGATCGCCGTCGTCGAACTCTTCCCCTAAGGAACCCTCGTAACGATACTCACCGGCCGAAGCCGGGCCGAAAGCCACGTCTGCGAGTGGTGGCGCGTCGGCCGATACTTCTTCCGCTCTGTGGCCCGTGTTCGAAGCCTTGATATAGGCCTGCTGCGTCCAGGTTGTGCCGTCTCGGACAAACACGTAGGCAGCGCCGGATTGTCCGATCGAATCATCGTCCTGATTGCCGTCGATTCCGGTAGCGGCGCTGGATTCGAAATGCGCCGATACCGCCAGTGTATTGCCGTCTTCACTCAGCGACGTAGCGAAGCCGAAGTTGTCGGTGACGCCGGGATTCGAAGCCTTGATATAGGCCTGCTGGGCCCACTCGCCGCCCTGGTTGGAGAAGACATAGACGGCGCCCGCACCGAAAAGCGATTCGTCTGCCTGGTTTCCGTTGATGCCTGCCGAGCTGCTGCTCTCGAAAGGCGCACCGACGGCCAGCGTCATGCCGTCACCGCTCAGGGACACCGCGTTGTCGCCGATGGCGGAGCCGCCGGCACCGAAGTTGGCGCCGAAAGCGGGATTCGACGCTTTGATATAGGCGATTTGCGTTAGCGCTGGCTCGTCCGCGACAGGCATCGCGGGCTCGGGAGCTGCCGCAACCGGCATCGCTGTGTCGGCCGAATCGTCGGCCGGTCCGGAACAGCCGGCAGCAAAGCTGAGAACTGCGAGAAAGCCAACTGTATTCCTGTTCATCGGTTCGGTGGCTCTTCGGTGAAGATCACTTCACCCGTGTCCGTCATGATGACTTTCGCTCCGTCAGCGCCTCGCGACAAGCGGATGCTCGGGGCGCCATTCTTCATCGGCAGGCCGATGATCGTCACCCGGTCTCCGGGTTTCAGGATGTCCTTGTGCCAGCCTTCCTGTGCCATTAGCGGGGGATTATTGAACTCCGCCATCCAACGTACCGGATTGCCATTTTCATCTTCGACCTCTACCGCGAGCAATGCGTGAGGGTTGATGAACATGAGATTAATGACGGTGCCGGATATCTCCATGAGGTTGTCCTCATAGCGACCGGCCGTGCCGTGATGGGCCGAAGCAAGGGGTGATACGAGCACTGTAAAGAGCGCGGCAATGATCGCCAATAAGGTGGGTCTCAGCATCAGTGACCTCGGTGATTGATGGTACTACGGTTCTAACGGGTTCTGGCTCTGGGTCGATCAGGTTCGTCGTGTTCGGGAAGCCATTCCGCAAGCCTCGATTTTACGCGAGCCATCTCAGGGTGGGCCGCCAGGTTTTCGAACTCATGAGGATCTGCGATAAAGTCATAGAGCTCTTCGGAACCGTCGGACCACCGGATGTAGTGATAGCGCTCGTCGGTAATCGCATGATTGCGAAAACCATTAGTCGTGAGGGTCGCTCGGTCCCAGTCGGCATCGGGGTCTTCGAGCAGCGGCATCAGGCTTGTTCCCTCGACATGCGACGGCAGCGGCAGGCCAGCGAGTTCCGTCAGTGTCGGGTAGAGATCGAGCAGATTGACCGGCGCATCCGTCCGCGTACCGGGATCCGTGACGCCTGGGGCGACGATGAACAACGCTACGCGGGTCGACTCGCGCCACAACGTCTTCTTCGCGTAGGCCGACTTCTCGCCGACATGAAAACCATGATCGCCGAACACTACGATGATCGTATCGTCAGCGCGACCGCTCGCGTCCAGCCCGTCCAGCACGCGGCCCACCATCGCATCGACGAAACTGATGCTCGCGAGATTGCCTTGCACAGCGTTCGGCCACTGACCAGATTCCAAAACCCACTCATGCAGTTGCTGATTGGTCTGGCCTTGAATAGAAGCGCCTTCCGTGACGAAATTGCCGCGCAGCGCAGCATCGGGGACGTCGTCCAGGTCGTTCTCGACGATCGGTGGTAGCTTGATTTGCTCGAGCGGATGCATGTCGAAGTACTTCTGCGGCACATACCACGGCTGATGCGGGCGGCGGAAGCCGATACCATCGAAGCGTGGTGCATCGCTGGGTTCGTTCAGATGCCGTGCCATCCAGTCGGCAATCTGGCCGTCCGTCGTCGCGGAATCTTCGGCGACGATCGGACCCCAGTCAAAAGTGGTGCCGCCGAAGTAGTTGTTGTTAACCGGTAGATTACCGCGCGGTGTAGCTTCGTCCGGTCGCTCGTAGTCGATCGCGGGATAGTAGCCGTGCCAGGAGGTGGGATCGTTATGGCCGCTGTGGAAGATTTTCCCCGTCCCCATGACGCGGTAACCCGAATCCATGAAGTAGCCGGGCAACATCCGTACGCTTGTAGCTACGTCGTTCGTCTCCCAGTCGTTCTGGTTGAAATAGACGCCGGTCGTCGATGCCCGGAGTCCGGAGAGGAATGCGGTTCGTGTTGCGTTGCAGACGACGGCAGGAGCGTGAGCATTCGTGAACGTCACGCCGCGTGCGGCTAGCCGTTCCATGTTCGGCGTCTTGGTCTGTGGATGGCCGTCGAGCGGGCTGATCCAGTCGTTCATATCGTCGATGACGATGAACAGGATGTCGGGCCGCTCAGCCGATTGCCCGACAGCGATGGCCGGCACAGCCATAATCAGTGCGGCGAGCAGCATGCTACAGCGGAAGGTCGGTAGAGTTTCAGTCATCGACTGGTTTCCCCCGAAAAAAAAACCGCCCGGCCGAATAGTCATCGACCGGGCGGTGTTCTTTGCAGCTCAGTTCTCGTGGTCTAGAGCGAGTAGTTCACGCGGAAGCCGACCTCGAGAGGCAATCGCGGACGATAGCGCCAGCTGTGATTTCTTCCGCCTGTGCCACCCGGACGACGATCTCTGAAGTCGTCAAAATCGAGCGGCGTATCTTCGTCGGTGAGATTGTTGCCGAAGAGGATCAACTGCCAGTTGTCGTTTTCGAAGGAGATCTGGCCGTTCGCGGTCGTCGTGGCCGGTAGTACGGCGTAGTTGATGACGTCGTAGTACTTGTCGCCAACGTGACGGATGCCCAGGCGTGCGGTCCATTCCCAATTTCCTGTTCCGAGCGGCGCAACGTAAGCAGTCGAGAGTGTGAACTGCGTATCGGCATTGCGCTCGATCTCGTTGCCGGCGACCTGTAAGCCGGGAACACCTCGGACTATGCAATCGGAAGGGAAGCCGAAGCCATTGTTACCGGTATCGGCACCGCTGAGGTCGCAGTTCGAGCCGTATTCGTTGTTCTGCAACGCGAGCATCGTTCTGAACGACCAACGGTCGGTGGCGCGGAAGTTCGCTTCGAGCTCGATACCCGTCAATTCACCGGTACCCGAATTCACTCGAACGCCGTTGATGTCGTAAAAATCTTCATCGTATATCACACCGTTCGGGTCGAAGGTGCCATCGTTCCAGCAGTTCGCGACGCCCACGCAGCTGCCATTCACGGGATCGGCGCCGCCGAAGCGGAACGTTTCGTTCAACAGCATATCTTCCCAATCGATGTAATAGATCGACGCAGTAAGCTGCAGTCGTCCGTCCAACGCATTGCCCTTGATGCCGAACTCATAGTTGGTCAACGTCTCCTCGTCGGATGACGCGAACGTTGCGGTCGTATAGTTAATGACGCCGGCGGCATTCGCTGCCTCACTCGCGGCCTGTACGGTCGGGTTGATCATCTCGGGCGTCGTAACGGCCGGGCTGGTTCCCTGGGAGATCTGGCCGTAGAGCGACCATTGGTCGTTAAGCGAGTGATTAATGGCGAATCGTGGCTGAAAGGAGTCCGTGACCTGAGTTACGGAGGCGCCGCTCACCACATCCCGCGTTAGATTTTCGTCACGCTGAAAGCGCCCTTCGAAAGAAAGCGTCGTTCGGTCGGAAACATCCCAGGAGACGTTTCCGTAGAGGCCGGTGGCTTCAGTGGATTGGTTCTGTCGCCGGGTCGGATCGAACGGCATGCAGTTATTGATAAGACATTCGAGGCCGAGCTGCGGGTTCTCGATCGCGTTAAATTCGTTGATGGCCGCGTCGCTATAGCCGAACTCGAAACGTGAGAGCCCGACCATCCAGCGCAACGTTGAATCGTCCGGGGAGAGCCAGCGAACGTCGATAAAGTCCTCAGCGTCGGTTCCGCGCCGGTTGCCCATATTGTTGGTATTCATCGAGCTGAACATGCCCATGCTGACCGTGCCTACGTCCGACATATCGGCGTCGATCCAGCGTCTCGTGTCATCCTCGGCCGTCGAAATAATCGCCTGCAGCAGGCCTCCGTTGTCGAAGTTGAAGTTGAATTCGCCGGCGATTCTCGTGCGCTCCTGTACGGCGCCCGGTTGCTGTACTGTCTCCGCCCAGGCTCGGTTCCAGTCATCGGTGCCTTCGACGTATTCGCCGCGCAGGTCGTGATTGCGCGGATTGGGCGTGTTCGGCTGGTATTTTTGGCAGTCGAAATCGCCCCGAAGATAGTTGCGCCCGTTACCGAGCGTGACGTTATTACAGTCATCGATATTCGCCGTGTTGATCAGCCACTCGCTGCCGGGACCATCGTCCGCCTCGAGATAGGAAGCCGTGACCTCCATATCGAAGAAATCGTTGGGGGCCCACTTCAGTTTACCGGCGAAGTAATCCGTGCTCGTGGATCCGGAGCGGAATCCGTCGCTGGTGACCCACTCATCAGGCGCATCGAACTCCTCTCCGACAATGTCAGCTGTAAAACCCAGCGTATCGGTGATCGGTCCGTCGAATGAAGCGCCAATAATCGTTCGACCCAGATCTGACCCGGTGAGCTTGAACGTAGCGTCGAACTCCTCGCCGGGATCACGCGTCACGTAGTTGACCGCACCCGCGAAAGTCGCGCGACCGAATGCTGCGCTCTGCGGACCGCGCAGGACTTCGACGCGCTCGAGATCGATGTATTGCATCGACACGTTGGTTCCGAAGATCGGTGCGCCGTCGATGAAGATTGAGACTTTCTGGTTGACGGGATTCTGCGAACCGGGGTTGACGCCGCGAATCGTTGTTCTGCCGCCCAACCTCTCACGTGTTTCTTCGTAGTCGACGCCCGGTGTCTCGGCGTAGAGATCGAACGTGTCCATGATATTCGCCTGTTGGACGAAATCAGTGGTCAAGACAGAGACCGCGACCGGAACGTCCATCAGCGACTCTTCGCGCTTCCGGGCTGTGACAACGACTTCTTCCAACAGGTTTTGGTCGGATAGTTGGGCTTGAGCCGTTGTGTAAGGCAGCAGCGCCGCTGTCGAGGCAGCGACAGCCAAGGCGCCCGTGAAACCGAAGGCGGTTAGAGAGTAACGTGCAGACATAGCGAATCTCCTCTCGCTGCCATCCGTGGCGAAAAAGATACAAAAGCGCCACCCTCCAGGGCACGCCCCCAATCGAATGTGAGCTTATCCTAAATAGACAAGGAGGCAGCCGAAAACCGCATACGCAATAGTTTCCGAGTCATCATCTCTAATTATGGGAATTATTCGACCGGACTAACTTCATCTGGGGACTTATCAGAGGAACGTCTTGTCATTAGACTATTTGCAACATGCGAAGATTGCTGACGTTGGTAGCCGTAGCCGCGCCCGGTTGGGCCTACGGTCAATTTGGGCCGCCCGGTTTCTCCGGTGTCTGGGATCCGGAGCCACATTGGGAGGGCTGGTCCGTCGATCAGCCCTTCACGCCCGAAGGTCAGGCGCTTCAGGACGCGTGGGGACCCGAACACGATACGGGGTTGGAATGTATCTATCCGCTCGACCGCAGCCAGCTGGATCGACGCGGCTGGAAGTACGGAGACCTCGTCGAGGGAGACGAGGTTGTCGCGACCGGTCGACTCGCGCGCGACGGCAGCAAGCGGATACAGCTACTGCGGGTTGTCAGGCCGTCAGACGGTTGGGTAGGGCAAGGTTACCGTGGCGCTACACTCACGCTCCCTGACGACTAATGCCACCTACGCAAGGTGGAATACGCGTTCCGCGTTACCGCTGTAGATCTTGACCTTGTCTTCCTCCGGAAGCGGGACCGCATCCATCCACGCCGAATCGCGAGCGTAGTTGCCGAAGGGATAATCTACGGCAAAGAGAATATTGTCTGCGCCCAGTACGGAGTGACTGAGAAGAAGTATCGGATCCCAGCCCATTCCGCTCGTCGTGATGACCATGTTGTCGCGAATATATTCGCTCGGGAGTCTGTCGATCGCAGTACCGACTTCCGCGCGCGACATGTTGTCCAGTCTGTACAGCCAGAACGGCAGGCCTTCTCCCATGTGACCGAGCACGAGCTGGAGATCCGGAAACTCATCGAAGACGCCGGAAGCAATCAGTCGAACGACATGCGTCGACACTTCCATCGCGAAGCCCCATTTCGCGCTGTGCAT
>CAJIBS010000085.1_pt1 | contig 13137 bp, 13 predicted proteins | sample 9199411 | NCBI WGS metagenome assembly CAJIBS01 (sample SAMEA7708312, study PRJEB35096) | sediment metagenome | biome: marine neritic benthic zone biome [ENVO:01000025]; feature: sediment [ENVO:00002007]; material: shallow marine sediment [ENVO:03000034] sea grass bed [ENVO_01000059] ... | reverse complement strand
GACGATTCCGTACTTGGGCAAGGCTGAGTAGTCTCGGCATGTCCCGCCTTCACTGACAGATACCTGTCAGCTGCGAGAACTATCGCTGAAAGTAGGACGGACTACCTATATTTGGCCGAAAGTGGTCATGGTAGACCGGGTTTAATGGCTGTCGATTTACGGCTGTTTTAGGGCAGAAAGCGTTCATTCCTGATTACATAATTCACGGCCCTTTTTGGTCGATGGGTATACACTCCCTCAGAAGAACAACGACAAAACCGAAACCGCCTTCAGACGGGAACGGAAGATCACCTGATAAGAGGGGCATCATGAATATTCTTCGATTTGTAGCGCCCATCATTGTGGGCACAAGCTTGTTGCTTTTCGGATATTCAGCCGCGGGCGATCCTGTTTATGACGTTCGCGTGACCGAAGGCATTGTCTACGGGCACGGTGAGGTCTTGAGTCCATCCCCGGGACTGAAACCGCTACTGCTAGACCTCTACGAACCCATCAGCCCGACCACACCCGATCGTCGGCCGGTCGTTCTTGTGATTCACGGAGGAGCCTTCATGTTCGGCTCGCGCCAGTTCCCGCCTTGGGTTGGAATCGCAACTGAACTCGCGAAGTACGGTTACGTTGTTGCGTCAATCGACTATCGGCTAAGCGTTGACGATCCGGTGGTGTCGGAGCGTGTTCTGGCAGCACTCCCCCCAGTGATCCCCGGCGATGTTTCGCTTTGGGCTACCGCAGCTGTGGAGGATGGGTTGACGGCGCTGGAATGGTTGTTCGACAACAGCGACACACTCTACTTGGATCCGACTCGATTGGGTGTCATGGGCAGTTCGGCGGGAGCAGCCACTGCAATCCACCTGGCATACACAGTGCCGGACTACGGACTCGATATGCCGAGCTTGAGCTACGTGGTCGATTTCTTCGGCTTTCCAGTCATACCACCCGGTGACCCCATTGCGGCGGCCAACCATCTAGAAACTGGGGAGCCGCCTCTCTTTATTGTTCACGGTACTGAGGACTCGACGGTCCCAATCGCCGCTGCGCAACTCCTTGCCAACAGGGCAGATGATCAGGGGGTTCCTTATGAGTTTCACGCGATTCCTGGATTAGGTCATGGTCTTGATGAACTTGACCCCCTTGTTGTTGAAATAGAATCGGGACTCACGATTTTCGATCGCATGATTCAATGGATTGATGAGACTCTGCCAGTTCAAGTCGCCATAGACATCAAACCATGGCATTCCTCTAACAGAATATTTCCCTGGTTTGGGATCGTTCCCGTCGCAGTTTTCGGTTCAGCAGACTTAGATGTTGATGATGTAAATATCGATTCGCTGGGATTCGGGCGAGATGGCGCTGCCGCGCATCCATGGGTGTTGCGGGGATTCAACATTAACCCGTCTGACGACAATTTCGATGATCTCATCGTCTTCTTCCGGGCCAGTCAGTCGGGCATCCGATGTGGCGACCCTGTCGCAACGCTTACCGGTAGTACGAGCTCTGGCGTGTTGTTCTCTGGTGCGGACTCCATTACCACGGTAGGCTGCTTTTGAGCGCTAATGCTCCGGAAATTCACGCGTCGAAAGAGGTCAGTGGGCCCTCCCGCCGGACCTAATCCAACCGGATTCCGCGTGGATTGAGCCATATGTTGTCCCGGACTGGGTAGAATATGGCCGACACTGCCCTTGTCACACTGGGGAGGCTATGACCTCAATTTGGGGGGAGTTGAAACGACGTAATGTCGTCAAAGTCGCTACGGCGTATGCCGTTGCTGCGTGGTTGTTGGTCCAGGTAGCTGCCACGGTGCTTCCGATCTTCGAGGCGCCAGACTGGATCCTCCAAATATTCACCTTTTTCGTAATTCTGGGCTTCCCTCTAGCGCTCATCCTGTCGTGGGCCTACGAACTTACGCCAGATGGTATGGAGCGGGCGAACGCCGATCAAAGTCCTGAGAGAACTGCCAACGTCAAGGGGCAAAGACTCAACTACATCGTCATAGGGATCATGGCGATCGGGATCGTGTTCCTGGTCGTGGACAACTATGTCTTGGCGCCACCGACTACGACGTCCGTGGAAGCAGAAGAGCAACGCTCCATTGCTGTGCTGCCATTTTCGAACGACAGTGCAGCCGAAGAAAACGCGGAGTTCTTCGCCAACGGCATACACGATGAGCTATTAACTCAACTCGCTAAGATTAGCTCCTTAAAGGTGATCTCCAGAACCTCCGTCATGGAATATCGAGATAGCCTGAAGAACATGCGCGAGATCGGCGAGGAATTGGGCGTCGCGACGATCCTGGAGGGTGGTGTACAGCGGTCCGGAAATGCCGTGCGTATCAATGTTCAACTTATCGACGCCGAGACGGACGAGCATCTGTGGGCCGATAGCTATGATCGTGAACTCACCGCCGAGAACGTATTTGCGATTCAGACCGAGATGGCCACCTCCATCGCCGATACGTTACAGGCAACGCTCTCGCCCCAGGAAATCGAGCGCCTTGCAGAAGTGCCCACACGGAACTTGCGCGCTTATGATTTCTACCTAAGTGGTAACGATTACTTCAACCGTCCAGATAATTTAACCGCGCCTTCGCTGGCGGCGCGGCAGTATCAACGCGCTGTAGAAGAAGATCCGGGGTTCGCGTTAGCGTGGGCGGGTTTGGCGCGTGCGCATAGTCAAGTCTATTTCTTTCGCGTTGACCCGTCCGAATCGCGCAGAACGCTAGCCCGCGAATCAGTCGAGCGTGCCTTTGCGCTCGCACCAGATCTCCCTGAAGCTCATCTCGCGATGGCGTTTTTCCATTACCACGGTCTTCGGGACTACGACAGCGCCTTGCGTGAGCTCGCAATCGCCGAACCAGGCTTGCCGGGAGATTCGCTGGTCTACCTTGCCCGAGCATTCATTTACCGGAGAATGGGCGAGTTCGCGCAGGCGTCGGTCAACCTAGACCGGGCCATAGAGCTCGATCCCAGGAACCTCGAGCAACTGATGGCCCAGGTTTTTAACTACGGGATTCTTCGTGAATACACGCGCGCGGAGGAGTACTTAGATCGTGTGCTGGACGTTGCGCCTGACGCTTCGATTCCTCACTTCGTCCGGGCCGTATACGACATTTGTAACGACGGAAACTTCGCTGCGGCAAGAAACTGGGCTCGGAGCCCACCGGCTGATTTAGGAACCTCGCCGCAGTGGCTTGGGTGGACTGCCGCAATTTACGAACGGGACTATGAGACTGCGCTGACCTATCTGGATGCTCTGGATATCGACGTATCGAACTTCCCTACCGGTTCCGCGCTTGTCTGGCAGGATTTCTACGCCCCAAGCGCTTCTTATTACGGAGTGACATATCTGTTGGCCGGCCAGACCGATCTAGCGAGAGCGCAGTTTCAGATCGCTCGCCGGCAAGTCGAACAGGCTCTGGAGAGCAACCCTGAGGATTCGCGTTTGCTACTTGCTCTCGGGGAACTCCTGGCCGGGCTTGGCGAGCGTGAGGCAGCGACAATCGCCGCCCAACGTGCCATGGAGAGTCTGCCAACATCACGGGACGCGGTAGAGGGGCGAGCGTATCAACTGGCCGCAATCGTCCGGGTGTTCCTTCTGGCCGGAGACTTCGATTCGGCGCTAGAAGAACTAGATGACTATCTCTCGTCACCGGGGTTTTGGTCGATCGAGGGCCTCTTACCCGATCCTCGCTTCGACCCGATCCGCGACGATCCGCGCTTTCAGATGCTAGTTGAGAAATATAGGCGACCGTGAATGTCCGCTTGGCCGAAAGATGACGATCGCCAACCACGAAATCCCTGAATGCTGCCCGGCAGCTTTCGGTCGCATGGCAGACTTAGCGCCCGAGCGTGGGTCTTTTTTCACCTAGTCGGCATCCAAAGGCCGCTACTCGACGAACTTAAATCTAGAGGACCAAGTTTTTTGACGCCACCGAGTGCAGTGGCGAGATAAGGAAGACGTATGTGTGACATTCCGTTGCGCCGGGAGATCTTGCTCGGCTTGCTGCTGGCAATCTTCTCGATACCGGTTGGGGCCTGCGCCCAAGAAACTCCTGGCGGGGGCGACGAGAACCGCTACGAATACACGCGGGCGAACCGAGACGGAATCGGCAAGATCTATATGGATCGAGAGATTTCGCACGTCATGGGTCATCGCGGGGCCGGATGGCTTGAAAGACCGGAACGCAGGGAGGAGGAACGTACCGACCTGCTGATCGAGAACCTGCCCATCGAGGTGGGCGACGCGGTCGCCGATCTCGGAGCCGGAACAGGCTACTTCAGCCTGCCGATGGCGCGCCTGGTAGGTGACACCGGAACGGTCTACGCAGTCGACATACAACCAGAAATGCTCGCGATAATCGTGGATCGAGCAGCGAGTGAAGGCATCGCTAACATAGAACCGATACTTGCTACAGAAAAGGACCCCGGATTGAGGGACGGATCAATCGACATGGTCCTTTTGGTAGACGCCTATCACGAATTCGAGTGGCCTTGGGAGGTCATGTCGGCCATATACGAAAGCTTGATTCCTGGTGGCAAAGTCGTACTAATCGAGTACCGGGCTGAAGATCGACGCGTACCGATAAAGAGACTCCATAAGATGTCCGAACGCCAAGCGCGCGCGGAACTTGAAGCGGTTGGTTTGAGGTTCGTGGAGAACAATGACCTTCTGCCACAGCAGCATTTTCTCGTCTTTGAAAAACCGCGGGAGACCAGGATCGCCAACGTCGGCTTCTCGCCGTGTCCTTTCGGCTGTGGATGGCTGGAATGAAGAAATACGAACGGCAGGAACTGGCCGAGAACAGTCATTAGGCATACATGGTAGAAAGATTATGAAAGCTGTCTGGAACGATACAGAAATTGCGAACAGCGACGACACGGTCGTTGTCGAAGGGAACCACTATTTTCCTTTGAGTGGAACTAATAGCGACTACCTACGTGAAAGTGATACTCGCTCCGTTTGTCCATGGAAGGGTCAGGCGAGCTACTACGATATTGTGGTCGGAGACGAGGTGAATAAGGATGCTGCTTGGTACTATCCTGATCCAAAGCCGGCCGCAGCAGAAATATCAGGTCGTGTCGCATTCTGGCGGGGGGTCGAGGTATCGGAGTAATCGACGAATGACCGCTTTGGCCGGAAGGAGTCGTTAGCTTCGCCTTGTGAGCGGCGCGCGGGGAGAAAGAAAGCAGATCGATTCCAGTCGAGTCACGAGAATAGTCGAGGCCAGACATAGCCCAATAACAAATAGCTTGCGGAACCTATTAGAGCGGTGAAGGTCATCGCCATCCCGAAGACCCGGTACCGAAAATTCTCGACAGCTTCCGCGACACCGAACGCATGTGAAATACGACCCGCGAGTAGGAACACGCAGATTAGATGCACAGCTATTGGGAGCGCCCCCTGCAGTTCTAGCATGATAGAGAGAAGCAGCGTCAGAGGAGCGTACTCTGAAAAATTAGAATGTACCCTCATGCTACGAAGCATCCGCTCGTTGCCCTGATCTCCGATAGCGATGCCAAGTTCCCGTCTCAGGCGCAATGTTCGTATGCTCAAGAGAAAGTACATAAACGCTAGCAGCGCGGCGTAGAATGGAGTGACGAACATGTGGCTCTCCTTTAGGCTCTTATAAGTAGTTCGATGGAAACGATTCGGCGGATTCAAGATGACCGAACCCGCAAGCGCGAGATTCAACTGGCGAATGTCCGCTCTTGCCGCAAGTAGCCGCTCGTTAACAGCTAATATGCACTGAGCTGCATAACTAGGGGGAGACGATTTGAAGCTCGAGAAGTGGGCGCTGATGACTCGCAACATTGGCATCACGGGTATTCTGACAGCTACTTCAGTTGCTTCCGCCCAGATTGCCGTTTTGTGGGATGAGTCGATCTATGGTGATCTCAGCAACGAGATGGGTTCTCCTACTTTGCTGGCGATAGCGAATTGGCTTTCGATGAAATCGCTCATTTTGATATCGGCGGAGACGTCCACGACCTGTTTGACTTCGTCCAGCCGAATGGCATTAATCTCGTTGCGATCAGGGTGAACGACTTCGACGGGGGAGGTGACCAGAACGACGTTACGGTGCTCGCTGTCATGGATCTCCAAATGGATCGGCCGAGGGAGGCTCGCGGCGTCGTAATGACGAGCAAGTCAGAGCAACAGATGGTGGACTTTCAGACTGGGAGCGACGTAATTGTCGGACCGGCGAGGGCCGGTGAAGAGATTTATGAAACGCATTCAGTTTGGAAAGCCTACCGTCGAAACGATCCGAGCAATCATTTCAGAATCGGTGAAATGCAGGCAGAGTCAACCGCGGAACTCATTTTCGTTTTCGAGTAGAACGTTCATGACGCAACGACTGCTTCTGGCCGAGCCGACACTCGGACGAACCCTAGAACAATAAATGCAAAGCGTAATACTTGAGAAGTTGCCCGGGACAATGAAAGCTGCCGTCGTCGTCTCCCCCGGAGGTCCCGAAGCGCTGAAGGTGTTGGAACGCGAGGTGCCTGACCCGATCTCTGGCGAGGTGACTATTCGAGTTCGGGCCTTTGGATTAAACCGTGCGGAGTTGTTTACTCGCCAGGGGGACAGCGGTGATGCTGTGCGATTCCCGAGGATAATAGGAATCGAGTGCGTGGGAGAGGTCGTTGCCGCTCCAGATACGTCATTACAGAGGGGTAAGAAGGTTGCGGCCATGATGGGTGGAATGGGGCGAGACTTCGATGGTAGCTACGCCGAGTTCACTCGCGTTCCGGAACATTCAGTTTTTGCGATCGAGACTGATCTTCCGTGGGCGGTATTTGGCGCGCTCCCCGAGATGTTTCAGACCGCTCACGGTTCGATCCATACCGGTCTGAGGGTGAACAAGGGCGACTCGATCTTGATTCGTGGTGGCACGTCATCGATTGGTTTGGCAGTCGCTTCACTTGCGACGCGGCGTGGGGTAACCGTCGCGGCTACAACCCGCAATCCTCAGAAGACCGATGTGCTTGAGCAAGCCGGGGTCGACCACGTTATCCTTGACGATGGTCGGTCTCTAGTCGATGAAACCTTAAACGTATTAGGAAGAGGCGCCGACGGCGTTCTGGATCTTATCGGTACAACGACGCTCGCCGACTCGTTACGCTGCGCAGAATCAGGAGGGCGCGTCTGTATGACGGGGATTCTGGGCGGTGAATGGGTATGGAAGGATTTTGAACCCTTGGTAGATATTCCCAACGGAGTGTTCCTCACTTCCTATGGTGGCGGTTCCGAGGATGTGACAGCCGAAGAGCTTCAGGGCTACGTGGATGACGTCGCTGCCGGGAATGTGCCAGTGGGTCTCGACAGAACCTTTGAGCTTGATGAGATTGTTGAGGCGCACCGGTACATGGAAGCCAACAAGGCGAAAGGAAAGCTCGTGGTACTTACGTAGCGGTTGACGAACGACCGCTTCAACCGAAAGCTGACGTTGATCAAGCGTGAACATATAGTACTGAGGGAAAAGTAGAGAGAAACGACATGAAACGTCTTCTGTTTACAGCTTCTACGGCACTCTTGTCGACAGTATGTCTTGCTCATCACGGACTCGGCGGTCGATACGATCAGGAGCAAGTGGCAGAGCTTGAGGGCGAGGTTACGCAAATTCTCTGGCGAAACCCTCACGTTCGCCTCACTCTGACTAGTAGCGATGGAGAATCTTGGGATATCGAAGCTGGCTCGCCAACCGTGCTCCTGAGACGAGACATCACTGAGGAAATGGTGAACGTTGGTGATCAGATTCGGGTCGCTGGTTTCGCATCTTCGCGTGGACGGAACGAGATGATTGTTCACAATATTCTGCTACCCGACGGTCAGGAGTTAATGCTTACTCCGAGCCAAGGAGGGCCGCGATGGTCGGCCGATGCGCTTGGCGAGAGCGACTTTCTACGCGTCGGAGTCGGAGACGCCTCCGCGCCTGAACTGGGAATCTTCAGAGTCTGGAGCACCACAACTGCGGATCCTGGAAGCTATCCACTCTTCCCGGAAAACGCCAACCCAGAACTCGCCGGTCGCTATGCACTGACACAGGAAGCTCGTTCGACGTTGGAAAACTTCGATCCGGCAACGGACAATCCGATGGAAGCCTACTGCCAGGCGAAAGGTATGCCGATGATCATGGAGCAGCCCTTTCCAATGGAATTCGTGGATGAAGGTGAAACTATCGTACTGAAGCTAGAAGAGTACGACACGGTTCGAACCATACACATGGGTGGCACGCGTTCCGAGGTAATCGACGAATCTCGACTAGGTATCTCAACAGGGCAATGGGACGGATCAACGCTAGTGGTAACCACGACGAATATCGATTGGCCGTATTTCAACCAGATGGGAGTATCTCAGAGTCGGGAAGCGCAGATCGTAGAGCGGTTTGCTCCGAGCGCAGACGGTGATCGATTGAATTATAGGATCACGGTTAGCGACCCGGAAACCTTCACGGAACCCGCTGTGCTGGAGAAGTTCTGGGTATGGGTTCCCGACGTTGAAGTTGTGGAGTTCAATTGCACGGAAAGCGAGCTTAACCGTTAGCAAATGTCTGCTTCTGGCCGGATGCCGCCGTTCCGAATCCGTGATCTAGGGTAAGACTGAACGTTCGCTTCAGGCGGACCTGAATTGTCGACAGCGATATTCGAGTTGGTCTCAGCTATTGCTACTGCGTTCTGGCAACAGCCGGCGCGGAAAACAGATTTGTCGTGAACTCCTGTACGCAGAGAGCCGATGCGTCAGCAAGTTCCTGCTTTATATACGCGGCATCATCAGCGAGCAAGGTGTCGTGCGGTACTGGCGACTTGCCGGCTTCCTTTGCGTCGTATCCACAGAGTCCGCTGGAGATTACTTCGGCCGTTCTGACGTCTATGAGACGCAGTTCAGACGAATAGCCGACAAAGTAGTCGTCGAAGTTAAATCCGTCATAGATGTATGTCCAGCCATTCGTAACAACGTCGAGCGCGTAATCGCTACCGCCCGCCAAGGCGGCGATACCCGTCAGGCTATCCGACTCGGCGAGATCCGTTTCGCCTTGTACTGTCAGGCCGTACTGAGCTACTAGGTTCTCGGCAACCCTCCGGCCAATGCTCAACGCGGGATCAACAATTCGATGCTCGTCGACTAACTTGTTTCCGGCTGCGACGGCAGCGCCAACGCCGGCGAGAGCGAACATACCCTTGCCTGACGTCATGGCGACGAAGCTGGGGCTCTCCCGCTGAATTAGAACGAGAGATTTTCCTCGCATCGTGAGGAGCGAATCCGAGGATACCGCGAGATTCTGCGGAGCGGCGCACGCGCCAAGTAACAAGACAGTAACGATGAGTGGCAAGATCTTCATCTTCGACTCCCGCGAGATTTCATGTCTGGATAGAGGCACTAACTCTAACTTCCATCCACGCTGGCGGTCTGTGAACTACGCCACTTTTCGTCCGGTCCGAAACTTACTTATAGAAGTTACTTATTGAGTACGACATATCGCGATGGTTTATCATCTAGTTAGTCCTGACAACTGACGACGGCAGTCAGCAAGATGATAGGGACGTCCGCGCTTGGACGGATGCAGCCGTCGGTTAGCCGCTTGGTTTCAACCGCGAAGTGCAACGGTAGATTGCGATTGAGTGGTGTAGAAGACTTCCTTTACCGCCAAGCCGAATGAGGAGCCCCTTCTCGGGGCTTTTTCGTTGCCATGCTGAGCGAGTCTGGACGAACCCGCTCGGATTAGACGAATCGGCGGTTAATGTGACGATACCGTCCGCGGCCAGTGTGGGAGCTGAGCTATACTTCGAGCATGTTGTCGCGCCCTCGAATTGGCCGTTTGCTTTTCACCGCTGCCAGCTTATTGGCGCTGCCGGCATGCTCGTATCTTGAGGGCTTCGACCGCGGCACTTGGCGTGACCGTATAGAGAGCGATGCCGCTGAGGCACCGCGGGCGACGTCGCCAGACCCCGGTGCTCCGAGGCAGCCGCCCTTGCCGACGCGCCATTTCGAGGGAGTCGGCCCCGAGCAAGAAGTTCTGGGCGGTGTCCAGGTGCTGTTCGCTCGCTACGAGGACACGTTCGTGAAGATCGCGCGCGAGTACGGTCTCGGCTTCGACGAACTGCGTGTGGCGAACCCGGACGTCGATGCCTGGTTGCCGGGCGAGGGCACGCCCGTCTACTTACCGACAATGACCATTGTCCCCGACTCGCCGCGCGACGGCATCGTGCTGAATCTGCCGAGTATGCGCCTGCTTTACTTCGTGGAGGACGACAAGGCCGAGCCTCACGAGGCCACGACGCTGATAGTGACGAGTCATCCCATCGGCATCGGGCGAGAAGGCTGGGCAACTCCGACAGGCCAAGCCGAGGTCACCGGCAAGGCTCGCGACCCAGCCTGGTATCCGCCAGCTTCCGTGCGCGCTGAGCACGCCGAGCTCGGCGATCCTCTGCCAAGCATCGTGCCTGCAGGTCCCGACAATCCGCTGGGTGCTTTTGCGATGGGTCTGTCCATGCCCGGTTATCTCATTCATGGCACCAATCAGCCCGCGGGTGTTGGTATGCGGGTCAGCCACGGCTGTATCCGGCTCTTTCCGGAGGATATTGAGGCTTTGTTCGAGCGCGTGCCGTCCGGTACGCCCGTCTACATCATTGATGAGCCCGTGCTCGCCGGTTGGCACGACGGCGAGCTCTACCTCGAGGTCCACAAGCCTCTGGCCGAAGACGAGCGCGATCTGAGCTCGGCGGCCGAACGAGTCATCTCGGCAGCGTTCGAGCGTGCGGGCGTGATACCCGTTCCGGTCGACCCGGAGTTGATCGCGCAAATCGTTTCGGATCGGCGCGGAATCCCGTTTCCGATTCTGAGGCCTGAGCCAGGTATCGATTCGTATCTAGTGAGCGCGCGTGTCATCGAGAACACGATTCCTGCATCCGCTACCGAAGCGACGGCTAACAATGAGACAGAGCCTAGCGAACTCGAAGCGGAACCGTCTGAAGCGCTTTAGAGCGCCAGGTCGCTCGAACGCCGCCGAAACCCGACATCTACCGCGGATGTGCGCTTATAGACTAGCAGGAGCGAGATTAAACGCAGCCCATGCTAAGGCGAGGACGATAAGAATTGTCACGGCGAGCATGATGGCTACCAGGATTCTTGCCATGAAGATTGCCTTACCGACACCAGTGAGAGCTGTATTCTATCCGTAGAATCTAGTTTTCTGGAATGTTTGCTATTGGCCGGAAGGGGCCATGTGTTAACAGTTGATATGCAGGTTGGCGCACACGTAGATGCGATATTCTCGTTGTCTCTAAGAGCGTCGTCGATCGTTGCTCTGGCGTTTTTCAGCTGCGGAGAATATTGAGTTTCCTATACCAACATCGCTATTTCGGCGGATATCTTGTCGCCGGTCACTAGTTTTTTCGTATTGGCAGTCACAAGTATCCAACGAACACTGAGCCAATGGTAGCGTCGGCGCTTCCGCTGCGAGTAGTGTCTGGCCGCGCAGATCGGTGGCACCGGAGCAGGCTTTTTTTCCGCAACGAATCTTCACCGCTGGGAACGACGGAGCTGATACTTTTTTCTCATGCTCGACTCGGGCGCTCTTGGGGCTAGAACGCCGAACGTGCCAGACGATCACTGCTAACAGGCTAAGAGCGATAAGAGTCGTAAGTATCATCACGAATACACCCGCGAGTCGAGCAAATAATTAAATGCTTTTTTAGATCGCCGTCGAAGGTAGCAGGTCTCAATTTCCCTGGTCGAAGCACTATGTCAACAGAGCTCGGTAGGCGTTACGAAGACTGACTGGGATCTCTTACAGTGTCGTAATAGGCGCAGATAGACCACGCTCCCGAGAGCTGCGTTTACGAGAGTCGTGTTAGGGGCAATTCGAATGACCTTTTCTGGCCGTTTGTTTCCGTTAATTCCAGCGGTAACATGAGGAAATCGAATGTTCGCCTCTGGCCGCAAGGCGTCGTCGATTAACGGTCAAAATGCACGGATGCGCACACGGTCCGCGTCGATCCAATCTGATCGATCACTTGTTAATGGGGATCCGGGCTTAACTGTCGAGGCAGGAACTAAAATGAACATGAACGCGCATTCGGAACCAGGCATAGAGAACGCAAATTATTTCCGCCCATACGTGATAGTGATACTGCTCGCTGTCTTCGCGCTTTCGGGGTGCGGATCCGACGAACCAGGGCTGACTGAAAGGGGAGTCTCGACCGCATACGATGCGAGTGGAACAAAACTTGGCTCGGTCAGATTTGACAACTCCTGTATCGACGATGCCCAACCATTACTCGTGCGAGGGTTGGCGTTACTACACCACATGACGTATGAGGAAGCCCGTGAAGCGTTTTCCTCCGCTGCAGAGATCGATTCCGGTTGCGCGATCGCCTATTGGGGATCCGCGATGACCTATGTGCACCCGCTATGGCCGGACACGATCCTCTCTGATTCCCAAATCGCGGGCCAGGCGTTGCTTGATCAGGCACGCAATGCCACACATTCGAGTACGCGCGAAGTCGCGTATATCGATACGCTTGAAGCGTACTACCGTACAGAAGGAGCCGAACGAGACAGGCTCGCGGCGTTCCTGGATGGTTGGACTCGAATAAGGGATGCATATCCTAACGATGTGGAGGGCGAACTCTTCTATGCACTCGCATTGATGGCGACGGCATCGGCTTCCGACAAGACCTACGCACTTCAGCGGGAGGCGGGCGCGATAGCCGAAGCGGTTAAGGCCGAGATTCCGGATCACCCGGGAGCGCATCACTACATTTCTACTAGCTGACCGATGACTTGACGTCTGCTCCCGGCCGTAACCGGATTTACGAGGAATCTTAGAATCAGGTCGATCCGTGGCAGGGTGACGTGGCTTTTTCGTATACGATCAACTGATTCAAGAATAGCGGCCAAGTTACCGCTGAATTTGCTCAAGCGATTGAAGCGCAGCTTGTCGAGAGACACTCTGAATGTCTCTTCAATCCTATTGGAGTGTTGATTGGAATTTCTAGCTTATCTTGAGGCGTCAGCATTCTCAGAGTGGGTGTTGCTATCGATGCTAGGGTTCCCGACTAATTGCACTGCATTCGATAGGAATGGCATTAGCCGTCGGTCTCTCCTTCATGGTTGCCTTGCACTTAAATCAAATATTTG
>CAJIBS010000282.1_pt1 | contig 13353 bp, 14 predicted proteins | sample 9199411 | NCBI WGS metagenome assembly CAJIBS01 (sample SAMEA7708312, study PRJEB35096) | sediment metagenome | biome: marine neritic benthic zone biome [ENVO:01000025]; feature: sediment [ENVO:00002007]; material: shallow marine sediment [ENVO:03000034] sea grass bed [ENVO_01000059] ... | reverse complement strand
GCCCGAGACCATTACATCCGAAGATGAAGCGCCGGCGAGCGACGACGAGGAAGAAGACGCCGCTCCTGCGAGACCGTTCAACCCGATCCGACGCTCGATCGATTGGGAAGCCGAAGCTCGACGCGTGGTGATCATGATGCGAGAGGCTCAAGAACAGAGCGAGAGCTACGTCGAGTTCGGAGTTCCGTTCGAGCTTATAGAGGGATTGGATAGCCGGCGAGATCGCAATCTGGCTGAGCTGGAGAGGCGTTTAGGCGAAGACGGCGGACTTCCGGAAAGGAGTTCGTCCGGAGATCTGGTTCTCTACGACGATAACGGTTGCTACCAGATCCTCAGTCCCGGCAGCATCCTCCTCGCAGACGCCAATCGTTTCTTCAACTTGTCGCCTCTGGGTGGAAACCGATGTCCGCGCCCCGCCGAAGTCAGAACGGACCTGTTCGAAGAACAGAAGCCAGAGTACCTGAAGGACTAATCAGCTACAGGTGAAGTCGTCTTCGCCGACGGGCTGACACCAGTCCGCCCAACCGTACTCGCGCCAGTAGTCGAAGAGGTTGATCTCCCGCAAGCGCTGCTCTCAGGCCTGCGACTACGGGTACACTTCGCTAGTCGCGCTAAATGTCCACAATAGATCAGTGACTAACGATCAATCAGGGTCTAGATTGCCGTTAACGAGTACCGTCCTGGTACTCGCGAATTTGTTGCCTCTCTACGGCGTTCTCGTCCTCGACTGGCCGGTCGTGGCGCTGCTACTGCTCTTCTGGCTCGAAAATGTCGTCGTCGGCGCCTTTAACGTGTTGCGGATTCTTGTAGCTCGACTCGGTGACTTCATGATGCTGCCGAGGAAACTATTTCTCGGCGGGTTCTTCGTCATTCACTATGGTGGATTCGCGATGGGGCACGTGATATTCATCCTCGCGATCTTCGGTGGAGATGCGATCGTAGTCGAGGGCGCGTTCCCGACGCCGGCTACGATTCGCGAGATCGTTGCCGAATATCGGCTCGGCTTTCCGCTCGCTGCTCTCATCTTGAGTCACGGCATCTCTTTCTTCTTCAACTACATTGGAGAAGGGGAATATCGAACCGCTGGTATCGCGTCGCTGATGTCGAGGCCCTACGGTCGCGTCGTGATCCTGCATATCGTGATAATCGTCGGCGGCGGCATCTCGATGGTGCTCGGCGAGCCGGCGTTCGCCCTGGCGCTCCTGGTCATTCTCAAGATCGCAGTCGATCTGGCGGGACATCGCTGGGATCATGGCAAGCTCGGCCGGGTCGACCGGGCGATCGACGCTTTTCGTGATCGATCGAAGCGCGCCGGCCCATGATAGTGGCGTTTCTGCGGTATCATCGGGGGCCAGGACGCGTCGGCGAAGCTACCTACTCGTCGCATGTGACCACTACAACGGGGGTGCAGGGGGAGAAGAGCGATCCGCGCACCCGCCGCGATCAAGAACAAGAAGGCAGGAGATTGAAATGAAGGGCTTAAGTTTTGCCACACTGATACTGACGGGCTTTGCGTTGGCCGCATGCCAGCCGGCCGAGGACACATCCGCACCCGCTGCTGAAGCGCCGCCCGTCGCCGGGCCGGTCGAGCCCGCACCGCCGCCGGCTCCTGAGCCCGCGCCGATGCCCGATCCGGCTACGCCCCAAACGACCACTCAGGCTTCCCTGGTCAGCGATCCCGAGTGGGTCGTGCTCTTCGCCGGCCACGATCTGACGAGCTTTGATCCTCTGGGCGATGCGCAGTGGAACATCATCGACGATTACGTCGAAGCTGACGGGTACATGGGTAGTTTCCTCGTCAGCAAGGGCGGCTATACGGACTTCCGGCTTCAGGTCGAATTCTATCCCGGACCCGAGGCGAACAGCGGCATCTTCATTCGCTGCGAAGATCGCAACGCCGTGAGCGCTGACAGCTGCTACGAGATCAATGTTTTCGATACCAACGAGAATCCCGACAATCGAACCGGCTCTATCGTTAACCACCAGGCTCCTTTGGTGACCTCCGAATCGAACGAGCAGTGGAACACCTACGATATCGTCGCTCAGGGCTCGCAGATTACCGTCACGCTAAACGGCACCATAACGGCCCAGATTGACGACGACAGCCATCCGAATGGCCCATTTGCATTGCAGAATAACGGCGGTCTGATCAGATTCCGTAATGTGATGTTGCAGCCGCTCTAACCGACTGGCAATCGAACGGGTCAAACATGAGTAGAGGACGACGCAGAATCGCCAGGCTTGCGGTTCCTGCCGTTGTTCTCGCTGGCCTGTTCGGAAACCATCAGTCTGCCTGGGCGCAGCGCTGGGGGCGGATACCGGAACCCGTTGCCGCGACGGCCGAAAAGGACGCAGAGTTCTATTTCATCCGGCTGCAGTACTCCTGCTCCACGCGATCTCGCTGCCGCAGTGCCTGGCTCACCGACTATCCTGAAGCAGAAGCGCATCTGCTGCCGGGTATCGAGCGTCTGACGCGGGTATCGACGGGCGAACAGGGTCGCATCGTTAACCTGCACGATGACACGCTCATGGAGTACCCATGGCTCTATGCGGTCGAGGTCGGCCAGTGGTATCTCGACGACCTCGAAGCCGCGCGCCTTCGCGAATATCTCGACCGCGGCGGTTTCTTAATGGTCGACGATTTCTGGGGCATCTATGAGTGGGGGATATTCGTCGAGTCGATGAGCAAGGTGTTCCCGGACCGGCCCATCGTCGAGCTCAGTGAAGATCATCCGCTACTGCATGTGCTCTACGACCTGGACCAGCGTACGCAAATTCCCGGGCGAGGCGGTCAACGCGGGGAGACGCCGCACTGGCGAGGTATCTTCGACGACAATGACCGACTCATGGTCGCCATCAACTTCAATATGGATATGGGCGATGCCTGGGAGCATGCCGACGATCCCTGGTATCCGGAGCCGATGACCGCCCTCGCCTATCGATTCGCGGTCAACTATCTTATCTACTCGATGACGCACTAAGGCGCGATTTCCGGAGCGCCGCCATCCGTTTCCAGATACTCCGCGCGCCCGCAGCGCGTGCACGAAATGTCCTCTACCACGTCGTGGGCGGCCAGTGACGCAACCCAGTCGCGAAGCGTCGATCCTCCGACGTGCAGAGTGTAGAATTCCCGCCGCAACAGTATCGTGTGCTCGTCGCCGCCCGCGATGAATGACGCAAAGTTGTCGATCTCGCCGCGGATGTCAGCCTGGTTCCTCAGGATGAACTCGCGAATCGTGTTGGCCCGGTAGCCCGCCAGCTCCAGGAAGCGTTTCTGCACCTGGTCTTCAGCGTTGTCGAAGGCGGCGAACTGATGATCGGGAAATCGCTGCCCAGCGACGATATAGAGCAGTTCGTTGGTGAAGTCGCCGAGTCTGGTTTCGGTTAGTTCGGGTAGTTCGCGCATGAAATCCAGCGTTCCCCACAAAGCTTCCGGGATCGCACTCATGACTTCACGGCGATAGCCGCTCGATGCATCACCGAGCTGCGTCATCTCCGCATCCGGGTATTGCTCGGCGACGAGCATTGCGTAGTACGGCGACGGAATGGAGCCGGCACTCGAACCGGTGACGAAGATCGACTCGGGGCGAAAGAAGTGAGCGTAGATCCAGTCGAGCACGGCTTGACCGTTGACGTGGCCGCGATGCTGCACTTCGAAAGTATGACTGGGATGCTGGCGCGTCGTAGGGGCCTCGTACGCTGTCACGCTATCGCCGAGATGAACGTCTCCGGAACAATAGGGAGCGACGACGACGCTGTGATCTCGGAAAGGATTCGCTTCTTCTTCAAAAGCGAAAATCCCGTGGGCAAGACTGAGATCGAGACTATCGGTATTGACGATATACGTCGGGTCGAGATCCGGGTCGCAGGACCTTCCGTTCCAGCATGCCCCTCCACCCTGAAAATAGACCAGTAGCTTCTGCGGATCTCCCGGTCGCGCGAAGAAGCGGTAGTCGGAGCCGTCTGAGCAGAGAGTGTCGCCACCACCGGCGACTTCGTTCCAGCCTTCATCAAGGTCGGAGAGATCGGCAGCACGAAAACTGTCGACGCAGCCCGCCGAGCAGGCGAGCGATAAGCACGCCAGTATGCGCAAGACGAGCTGCATCGAAGTCTGTGCCGTTCTTCGTTCGCGAGTTAGCGGTTGACCTCTTCGCCTCGCAAGTAGACCGATGCGATGCGTCGCGTATTCGTAATGTCGTCGATCGGATTCGCTTCGAGGACGACGAAATCTGCGCTCTTGCCGGTTTCGAGCGTACCCATGTCATCGAGGCCGAGGACGGCTGCGGAGTTCCCCGTTGCGGCGACGAGCACGTCGGCTGGCGACATTCCGGCTGCGACCATGTCTTCCATTTCGATATGCGGACCCCACGGAGTGTTGCCGTCGGTGCCCATCGCTATCGTCATTCCCGCTTCGCTGAGTCTCGCCAGATTGCGTGCCTGGATGCCGAACGCTTCGTGGAGTTCGGGAGTTCGACATTGTTCTCCTGAAGTGCCGCATACTGCTCATCGGGCAGCGACCCCTCGAGCCAACTCAGATCCGTCGCCATGCCTCGGCCCGGCAGATTCGGGATCAGGACGACGTTGGGACTGGCTACAGCGAGCTCGACGAATTCGTCGTCGATATCCTGATCCCTGACGCCATGCGCGAAGACGTCGACGCCGGCATTCAGCAGACCTTTGCCGTCTTCGAGTTCGAAGATGTGGGCGGCGACCTGCAGGTCGTTCTGATGTGCCTCGTCGATAACGGCGCCATAGAGCTCGGGCGTGAGCTTGTCGAACTGTTCGTCGCGGTCGTCGACCCAGACCTTGATCATATCGACGTCGCGTGAAGCCTCGGTTCTGACAGCCTCGCGACCCTGATCCGGCGTGTCGATCCAGTGGACGACGCGGCGTCCGGGTTCGGGGCGGGTAATACCGGCTCCGGCCGTCAAGAACCGGGCTGCTCCCGGAATCACTTCGTCTCGAAGATCCAGCGGCGCGCCCTCTGTGTCGGATCCCATGCTGATCGCAGCACCGACTCCGTAGCGGCCTCGAGCCATGAGATCTTCGATCAGGTCATCGCGCGTCGTGCTCATATGTACGTGAGCGTCAACGATTGCGGGCATGACCGTCATCCCACTCAGATCCACGCGGGCTGCGTTATCGGGAACCGAAACGGCGCCAGCAGGGCCGACAGCTACGAATTGGCCGTTGTCGACTGCGAAAGCGCCATTCTCGATCGGCGCCGAGTCGTTGCCGAGAATCAGACGCGCACCCTCGTAGAGAACGATGGTCGTTGGGGCTGCGGCCGCCGGCGGCGGCGCGGTCTCCGGTGCCGGCGGCGCGGGCTCCTCCGCTGGTCCGCAGGCCGAGAGCGCAAGCGCTGCTGGAATCAGGCCGAGCGTAAGGATCGATCGCAGGCGTGGAAAAGTGTTTATCAGGTACATCGTAGTTTCCCCATTGTGTTCTTATCGTGTGAGCTTACTCCGCAAATCGGCGAATCGCACGCGAAACAGGCACGAAGACAGCATGCCGTGTCGAAGGCCGTCGCTAATGAAGCTGGTACGGGCAGGAGCAGATGATGCGTGTTCCGCCTTGAGGCCGCGGTAGGACATCCAGTCGTCCCTGCAGCATATGGGCGCGGAAACGCATGCTTCGTATGCCCATGCCCTCGGTGAATTCACCTTCCTGGGGTATGCCTGTGCCGTCGTCGATGATCTCGAGATAGACGGAATCTCCGTCGTGGCCGTACGTCAAATCGATATTGCTGGCCGAGCCGTGCGTTAAGGCGTTGCTGATGCCTTCCTGAGCGATTCTGTACAGATGCATCGCGACCTTTGCATCGCGGATCTCTTCTTCGAAGGCGCTATGCGCTTTACAGGTCGCCGTCGAGTGCTCGTCTATATCGTCGGCGAGCGACTTCAGCGCCGCGGACAGCCCTTGCTCGGCGAGGAAGACCGGCGCCAACTGCCGCGCGAAACCACGAGCCTCGCTAATCGTATTCTGAACCATCGCGACGATCGATTGCAGCGGTTCAACGTGCGGAGATTTTTCCCGAACGAGCTGCTGAGACAGTGACTGGAGTGCCAATGAGATTCCGGTAAGCTCTTGTCCGAGTCCGTCATGCAGGTCAGTTCCGATACGGTCGCGCTCTCGTTCGCTGATCGCGAGGACTTCGCGTTCAAGTTCTATTCTTTCCGTGACGTCTTGGCCGGTTCCGGTCAATTTCGCCGGCGAGCCATCTTCGTCGTATCTGACTTCTGCGATGACGCGAATGATGCGCTCGACGCCGTCGGGGCGGACGATTCGGTATTGCGAATCGAAATCGCCACCCTCTTCGGCAGCTCGTCTCGCAAGATCGATGACACGATCGCGGTCATCCGGATGGACCCGATCGAGAAAGGTTTTATAGGCAAGTGAATCCGTCGGCTCAATCGAGAAGATTCGGTACAACTCATCCGACCACACTCCCTCGTTAGTTTTCAGGTCACGCTCGAAGCTCCCGATACGCGCAACGCGTTGAGCTTCCCTGAGTCTCGCCTCGCTCAGCCGAATGCGTTCGTCCGTCTTTCGGCGCACGGTGATGTCCTGAGTGATCCCATTGATTTTTCCTGTATGCCCGTTGGCGTCGAGTTCCGGTTCGGCGAAAGAATGAAGGATTCGCGTCGCAACGTCCGGCATCGTGACTCGAAACTCGAAGCTCGAAGATACGCCGGTTGACCACGCTTTCTGCATCTCCTTTTCGACGAGTGATCGGTCGTCAGGATGAACTCGAGCGAGATACTCCTCATACGAGGGAGCTGGTGAATCGGTGGACAAGCCATGCAGGCGAAAGAGCTCGTCCGACCACCAGACCTCGCCGGTCTCCAGGTTCCTCTCCCAGCTACCCATACGGCCGATCTGCTGAGCTTTCTTGAGTCGTGATTCGCTGAATCGCAGATCTCGAGTCGCTTCCTGAACTTTTCTCTCGAGCTCGTCTCGCGACTGTTTCAGTACCGCGTCGGTTTTCTCGAACGAGCTGATCAAGGCGCGATTTCGGTCCGTGGACAGGCCGAGACGAAAAGCGATTGCGAGAATCGCGGTTGAAGTCAGCGATAACTGCAGGAAATTTCCTGTCAGCACCGGCGGTCCTGAGTTGACCAGCGTCGAATACAATAGATAGCAGCAAAGCAGCAGCGCACTTGCGATTGCGGCCCGAAAGCTGGACAAGCCGGCGAGCAGCACCACGGCGCTGAAAAGGAAGAACATGATCGGCGACGGGTCAACGATCTGGCGAATGGCTTCGTTGCACGCGATCGCCGCAATCATGACGCCGGGCGCGATCCAATTCCGGTAATTCCTCATAAGGCGAGCCAGCTCCGAGCTTCGTCGTGTCATAGCGACATGAGATCCAATAGAGCGATGACGGTAGATTCGACTCCCGCCCGCACTGCCGGCTCAGGCGATATCTTGAATTGTGGCGAGTGGTGACTGGGAACGGGCGGTCCGCCGTTCTCCGCTCTGTCGAAAACCTCAGGCGGCGTGCCACCCACACGCCAGAATGCGCTCGGTATATCGGGATCGATTGTAAAGAACGCGAAATCTTCGCCGCCCATTCCGTCGGTAGGTTCGTCGATGACGCGGTCCGTTCCGAGTTGATTGCTCCAGACGTCTCTGAGCCGCTGAACGAGCTGCGCGCTGTTCAATCCCGGAGGCGTCCACTCGTCGAGTACGTTGACTTCGGGCAACAACTCTTCCGGCAGACCCGCGGCACGCCCCATATTTTCTGCGATGCGGCGGATGCCACTGAGCAGAGTCTCTCTCGTCTCGGGATCCGTATTGCGGACCGTAAGCTGGAGCCGAGCTTCGTCGGAAATGATGTTGTGTTTCGTACCCGCATGAAACGATCCGACGGTGACGACACCGGGTGTTCGCGGCGGAAGTTCTCGCGCAACCAATGTCTGCAGCGCCATGACGATCTGGCTCGCCAGAACGATCGGATCTTTGCCCTGATGTGGGCTCGCACCGTGAGAACCGATGCCGCGCACGATCAGGTCGACCGAGTCGACGCCCGCGTAAGTACTCGAATCCTGAACGTCGATAACGCCCGCTTCGTGCTGTGCGGCAACATGAAAACCCAGCGCGAAATCAGGGGTCCCAAATCGCTCCCAGAGTCCGTCGTCGCGCATCGCCCGCGCACCAAGCCCGCGCTCTTCGGCAGGCTGAACTACCAGCATGAGCGTCCCACTCCACTCGTCACGGCGTCGAGACATCTGCCTGGCGGAGCCGACGAGGCTTGTTATGTGAACGTCGTGTCCGCATGCGTGCATGACGGGCACCACATCGCCCGTGATCGGGTCCTGTTGCGTCGCCGTCGACGCGTTCGTCAGACCAGAGCGTTCCTCGACCGGAAGACCATCCATATCGGCTCGCATCATGACGAGTGGACCTTCACCGTTCTCCATGATCGCGACGACGCCGGTACCACCCACGGCCTCCGTGACGTCGAAGCCGGCGTCACGCAACTCGGTCGCCATTCGCGACGCCGTCTCGAATTCGACGAGCGACAACTCGGGATTGCGGTGAAAATGATCGAAGAGATCCGCTAGATATCGGTCATAGTCTTGTTCGATGTCGCGGCTGAGATCCTGCGCGAGGGCGGGCGTGGCGAGCACGCACACGAGCAAAACGGAGAATGAAATTCGCATCGGGCGTCCCCTGGAGTCCGGGTTTTTCTCGAGCCTCTATTAAACCTTTGTAGGCGAGAAACTTCAGCGCTGACGGCTCGCGATTTCTTCGAGTCCGGCTTCGATGGTTGCCCTGTCGAGCCATTTGCCGCGAATCATGACGCCATGAGGGCGGTTCGCGGCGCCCACGTCATCGAGTGGATTCGCCTCCAGCAATACGAAATCGGCAGCTAGGCCTGGGCGTATTTCGCCGAACTCGTCCTCCATCTCGAAGAACTCCGCGGGCGCCAGAGTCCCCGTCCGCAAGGCTTCGAACGGAGTGAGTCCGGCGTCGACCATCAAGTCGAGCTCCTGGTGCAGAGAGAATCCGGGAACGCTGAAGATCTGCGGCGCGTCCGAGCCCAGTAGCAGACGGACGCCTGCATCGTGCATGGCCTTGATTAGCCTCCCGCGCAGATCCTGGAGGCGCCGGCCTCCGTCAGGAATGTCGCGAATCGTCGCGAAAATGCGCTCCCGCGATTCGATCCACCCATCGACTACTCGTGGCGGCATGTAGGCGACCTCCGGACTGGCGGCCTGTTCTTCTACGGTCGGGTTCGGCATTGCGATATGCTCGACGAGCGCTTGCGTCGGTACGATCCAGACGCCCGCATTGCGTGTGTCGATAGCGGCCTGCGTGACGCGATCCTCGTCCACAAGATCCAGCAGATTCACGCCGTAGAACCCCGCCGGGTTCGCCGAGAGGTCGACGCCCGGCGGAACGAGATACTGGATGTAGCCGTCCAGATGGTCGATCGTTGCCTGTCGCGCTTCGAGCGCGCGAGCAACGCCGACATCTTCCGAGACATGGCCTGCGAGCGCCATGCCGGTCTCGGCGCCGGCCTCGACGGCCGCATCGTATTCGGCGCGCGTCAGCCCTCGAAGTAACTTGATGAAGTCGTAACCCGCTGCGGCTTGATCGAGGACCAGCTGCCGCGTCTCCTCCGGACCGTCGACGCGATTTCCGCTCAATCCGGGGCCGGACGTAATAAAACGCGGCCCGAGTACCTCGTGATTCGCGATCGCGTCCCGCAACTCCAGATGTCCGGGCTGGCCTTGCATTCCGCGCACGGTAGTGACGCCGTTAGCAACGTACAGAAAGAGCACGTCTTCGAGATACTGAGGGTCGTCGTTACCGGGAACGTGACCGTGCATCTCCGTCAGGCCTGGCAGGAGATAGAGCCCGTCGGCGTCGATGACTACCGCATTTATCGGTATAGCGATGTCGTCCGAGTTGCCAGCCGCGGCGATTCGCCCGGCCGACACCACGACGGTCTGATCGGTCAGAACTTCGTTCGACTCCATCGAGACGACATCGGCTCCGACGAAGGCATAGCTTTCCAGGTCCTGAGCAGCGGCACCGTTTACCGACAGACTGAAGATCAGCAAGGCAAATAAGGCGAGTGCAGCGGTGGATCTCATAGTCAAAACCCCGTCGTCGTGCGCGAAGCGCGAGCTTTATCAGCAGGCGTCGGAGAACCCGACCAATTATTTGGCGTTAGCTGAGTATACGCCGACGACTGGAGCCTGTCGGTTCGTCGACAATTCGCGATAGTTCGGGGCCTGTATCGCGAGACAGAGTTTGCGCTGGCTGATTAACGCCTATTGCTGCTGCGACTCCAGAAAGGCGGTGCGCACATCGTTCCAGCGTGCAGCCAGCTCTTCCTGAGACTCGACTTCGGCGTTATACGCATTGATCGCCGCCTGGCGATCTTCGGGCGGAAGCTCTTCGTTATCGGTAATTGCCGTGAGGCAATCGAGCAGGTCGTTACTCTCGCCCATGTATTCCTGTATCGCGCCTTGCGCACCGACCATCTGCTCCATCGTTGCGCCGTCGGCTGCCGGAATCATCGGTTGCTCGGGGAACTCGCAGCCTTCGGCATCTGCAAGTTCGGCAAGACGCGCCGCTTCGTCAGACTGCGCTGCCGCGATGCCCGTGAAGCCCAGAGCAAGTAAAACGGAAAGAGACGTTAACTTCAGGGAGGTGATCAATTTCATTTTCTGTCTTCCTTAAGTACGGAAACGGATACGGGCGCGGGTCTCACGGATGCCGCGCCTTATCGTAGTCGGTCAGTGCGAGGATGAGTGGTCCGTGTCGTCCGATTCTTCGCCTGGCAAGGCCTCGACGCCCCAAGCGAGGATACCGAGCACGAACAGGATGATGACGACGCTGATCAGCGGCGTGGCAGGCAGCCACACCGGTAGTTCTTCAACGCTGTTGAAAGGGCCGATGAAGCGTGCAAGGAACCAGCCGATACCGAGTCCGATCAGAACGCCGAAAGCCAGCTTGGTTTGGTAGTGCCAGGCGAAGCCCCAGAGAATCAGTAAAACGACGAATATGCTCCAACCTATCATTGATTCTTCCCGTCTAGTGGGCCTCAGCGGCCGCGCCGTGTCCGACGAATTCTGTCGTGTCTTCGCCAAAGAAATTGAGCCGCGTCAGAACGGTGTAATCTCCCTCGACCGCCATGAGCCCAATCAGAACGAGTAATATCATTGGCGGCCCGATGATCGCGTAGATCAGCGCCATACGCTCCCACATCATGTGCATGAATACGGCGATGATGAAGCCGGCCTTTAGCAGCATGAAGATGAGGATCAGGCTCCAGCGCAGATAGCCCTCGAATCCGATGTAGTCCACCGCGTAAGAAAACGCGCTGAGGACGAACAGAAGTCCCCAGATCCAGAAATAGATGGCGAGAGGATGTTGTTGACCTTCTTGAGCCATGTCGAACCCTTACCAAAGATAGAAAAATGCGAAAATGAATACCCAGACGAGATCGACGAAATGCCAATAAAGCCCGGTGATCTCGACGATCTCGTAGCCACGTTTCTCGTAGTCGCCGCGCAGAACTTTCATTGCGACCGTAACCAGATAGATTACGCCGATCGACACGTGCGCGCCGTGGAACCCCGTGATCATGAAGAAGACGGCGCCGAATTGAGGCGCACCCATCGGGTTAGACCATGGTCGGACGCCTTCGTCGATGATGAGCTTCGTCCACTCGAAAGCCTGCATGCCAACGAACATTGCGCCGAAAGCGGCGGTAATCAACATCAGTGCAGCTGTCTTTGCGCGATCGCCGCGATAGCCCATGTTCACGGCCATCGCCATCGTGCCGCTGCTGGTAATCAGGATGAACGTCATGATCGCGATCAGGATCAGCGGAATCGGATCGCCGCCGAATGACAGTGCGAACACTTCGCTCGGATTCGGCCACTGTACGCGTGTTGAAGAGCGGACGTTCATGTAGCCCGTGAGGAAGCACGTAAAAATAAACGTGTCGCTCAGGAGGAAGATCCACATCATGGCCTTCCCCCAGGGAACGTGGAACGTCTGTTTGTCGCTGCCCCAGTCTGTAGCTATGCCGCTAAAGCCGGGAGCATAGCCGGGCCCCGAGTTTTCAGTTGCAACCGCGTCGTGTGCCATAGAGTCTAAAACCCTTCTACGTCGTTATCAGTAAATAGAACAGAACCAGCCAGAGCAGCAGCAGGAAGTGCCAGTACACCGAGCATAATTGGACGCGGAGCCGGATCCCTGCGATCTCAGTCACATCGAGAGAATCGAGTCCTTGCCACACACTCAGCGTCGTCCTCGCCCAGACCCAGAGCCCGCCGAGCAGATGTATCGCGTGCAACGCCGTGATCACGTAAAAGAAGGTGTTGGCTGGATTCGTAGTCAAAAAGTATCCGCTAGCTGAAAGTTGACGCCAGGCCAGCGCCTGACCGGCAATGAAGACGATCGTGAAGACGCCGCCCGCCGTGAGATTGAGTTTGACGCCCGAAAGCTTGTCGTGTCGTGCTGCGTTGCGAGCCATCTGGAACGCCAGGCTGCCGAGAATAAGAAACGCCGTGTTGATCCACAGTAGCTGCGGATCCGGTACTGGGCGCCAATCCGGGTAACCCGAGCGCTCCATGTAAATAATCATGAACAGCGAGAACAAGCTCGTGACGACGCCGAGAAAAATCCACAGCCCCACGCGTTCTGCATCCAGGCCCGCGATCCCGTCTTCGAGATCGATCGTACCTTTCTCGATCCATGGCTTGGTGCGGAGCCTCCGCACCATCAAAAACCACAGGACGATAACGATTCCGAGCGCCGTAAAGAGCATCGCGACGTTCACTAGTGATGGACTCCGTGATCTCGTCCGACAATGACGCCTTTATGCGGCGGCTCGGTTTGCGGAATGAAGTCCTGATCCTCGCCCGGCACGCTGTAGTCGTAAGCCCAGCGATGCACTTCGGGAAGCTTGTCGCCCCAGTTGCCGTGTACGGGCGGAGTCTGCGGCGTCTGCCACTCGAGCGTCGTTCCGCCCCAGGGATTTCCGTCCGCCTTCTCGCCTCTGAACAAACTCCAGACCATATTGAAGAGGAAAATCAGCGTCGTTGCTGCAACCACGAGAGCCGCGATCGTGATGCCGGCGTTGGCGTTTTGCACGGATTCGGGCATGAAGTCGGTAACGCCGTTCGCATAATAGCGACGCGGTACGCCGAGGAAGCCGAGATAGTGCATCGGCAGATAGATCGAGTAGGTACCGAGCAGGGTCAGCCAGAAGTGCCAGCGGCCCATCGCCTCGTTGTACATGCGCCCCGTCATCTTCGGATACCAGTGATAGATGGCTGCAAAAAGGACGAGAACCGGCGATACGCCCATGACCATGTGGAAGTG
>CAJIBS010000113.1_pt1 | contig 13472 bp, 10 predicted proteins | sample 9199411 | NCBI WGS metagenome assembly CAJIBS01 (sample SAMEA7708312, study PRJEB35096) | sediment metagenome | biome: marine neritic benthic zone biome [ENVO:01000025]; feature: sediment [ENVO:00002007]; material: shallow marine sediment [ENVO:03000034] sea grass bed [ENVO_01000059] ... | reverse complement strand
GCCGAAACTCGCTTCGACTGTTGCCATGCTCGCGCCGCGAGTCGGGCGCATGTGCGAACTCGATCTCGCCAGATCGATGCCATCGATGAGTAGGCTGTCCGCCCCCGCTAGTGGCGCAGTAGCGATCAAGCCGATTGCAATAAGTTTTCTGATCAATGTTCTCTCCCTGCGCTTTGTTCGTCGAATATACCACCGGGTCTGGCGGCTAGAAACGCGGCGAATGCCAAGTTGCGGTCTGCGTCACAGTTTCCCGGCTTGTTGAATTTTCCGGAGGTATATTACATAACATACTGTAATATTTAAAGTTTATGATGGCGTTTTTCGAAACCGAAATCGCGGCTGCCGAAGGGCCTCGCCGCGTCGCTGAGCACGCCGCAAACTGCCGATTGGTCGCTGTGCTTTAATGCAGCCCAATGTTCTATCCCCTCGAAACGTTTATCGCTTTGCGCTATGTACGGTCGCGCAGGCGTCGCGGAATAGCGGCATTCATAACGACCGCATCCGTACTGGGTATGGCGATCGGCGTTGCTGCGCTGATTGTCGTTCTGTCCGTGATGAACGGGCTCGAGACGGAGCTTCGAACTCGGCTTCTCAGCATGACCGCTCACGCGACAATTTCAGATTCCGCTGAAGGAATCAGCGATTGGAGAAGCCTTCAGGCCGAAGTCTCCGAACGTCCGGGCGTCGTCGGCGCTTCCCCGTTCGTCGTCGTCGAAGGCATGCTCGGATCGGGATCCAATCTCATGCCAGTACTTGTTCGTGGGGTCCTTCCCGAAGAAGAGATATCGGTATCCGAAGTCGATCAAATAATGCGCGTGGGCGCACTCAGCGATCTGGAGGCAGGCGCGCAACGAATCGTTCTCGGTGAGGTCCTTGCCGGCAACTTGGGTGTTGGCGTAGGTAATCGCGTCAACTTGCTCATCCCGGATGTGTCGAATGAGAGGCCGAGCGCTGTACTGCGTGGTTTTCTCGTCGCTGGTATCTTCGCGGCCGGAAACCAGGAGATCGACAGTGGTCTCGCGCTCATTCACCTTGCCGACGCGAGTGTTCTGCGCGGATATGGCGACCGTGCGGGCGGAGTCTCGATTCGGCTCGACGACCCGATGACCGTCACAGACTTCGCTTCGTCATTGCCAGCATCGATCCGAGGTGGCGCCGACTACTCCGACTGGACGATCGAAAACCGGAGCTATTTCAGGGCGATCAGGATCGAGAAGACGATGATGGCTTTACTACTGACGCTCATCGTCGCTGTCGCGGCGTTCAACATTGTCGCGTCGCTGATTATGGTCGTGACCGACAAGAAGAAAGACATTGCGATTCTCAGGACTTACGGACTGGCACCCGGGCGCGTGTCGCGAATCTTTATTGTTCAGGGAACCTTGATCGGAATCGTCGGAACGGCGCTGGGTCTGGTACTAGGTCTCGTACTGGCATTGAACGTCGACACGATAATGCCGTGGCTCGAGCGGAATCTGAATTTCGAACTACTGCCTGGCGACGTCTATTACGTTACGGCGCTGCCGTCTGAAGTCCATTGGTTCGATGTCACCTGGATTGGACTGGCCGCATTCGCAATCGCCGTCCTCGCAACGATCTATCCGTCCCGTCGTGCCGCCGCCGTGGCGCCCGCCGAAGCATTGCGGTACGAATAGCGATGCGACAGCCCTACGAACTCTCGATGGCGTTGCGATACCTGAGAGCCAGCAGCCGGAGTGGTTTTATCTCGTTTATTTCGCTGGTTTCGATGATTGGGATCGGGTTGGCCGTTGCGGTATTAAGTGTGGTTCTGTCGGTCGTCAACGGTTTCGACTTTGAGCTTCGCGAGAGAATCCTCGGTATCACCGCGCACGCAGCATTCAGCGGTGTCTATGAACCTCTCGAGGACTGGGAAATGAAGCGTGCGATAGTGCTCGAGCGTGAGGATGTAACGGGCGCGGCACCTTACGTCGAAGGTCAGGGGTTGTTGATTCACGGAGATATTCCCGCCGGAGTTGAGGTCCTGGGGATCGATCCGGAGCTGGAGAATGAAGTGTCGCAGCTCGGCAGCCTCATGATCTCCGGATCGATTGATCAGCTCACGCCGGGGAGTTTTCGCATGGCGATCGGCAGGAGTCTTGCCGATGAGTTAAATGCGGACGTCGGCGATTCGATCGTTCTCGTTATCGCTGAAGGCAGGGTAACTCCCGCGGGAGTTGTGCCGCGTATGCGCAGCTTCGAAGTAGCCGGAGTCTTCGAGGCCGGGATGTACGAATACGATCGAGGCCTCGTTTACGTCGCCATGGCCGATGCCACGCGGCTTTTCCGAACTTCGGGTCGACCGCATGGACTGAGGATGTCAGTCGAAGATATATTCGCGGCCAGGCGAATATCGGAAGAAGTCGCTATAGGTTTCGGCGGTGGCTTCTACATCGACGATTGGACGCGCAGGCACGCTAACTTTTTCAGATCGATTCAAATTACGAAGTCGATAATGTTCGTGATTTTTTCGATGGTCATCGCGGTCGCGGTCTTCAATATTATCTCGACACTCGCGATGGTCGTGCGGGACAAGCGCGGCGATATCGCAATCTTGCGGAGTTTCGGCGCTTCGGCGCGCAGCATTCTTGCCGTGTTCGCAACTCAGGGCGCCTTGATCGGAATTATCGGTACCGCATTCGGTGTCTTGCTCGGGGTTCTGATCTCCGCAGAGCTCGGCGCGATCGTCGCCTTCATCGAGAGATCATCAGGGCTGGATCTCCTGGCCGGAGAAATTTATCTGATCGATGATTTGCCGACACAGATTAGAGTGCGAGAGGTTGCGCAGATCGGTCTGCTTGCGATTACGCTCGCGGTAGTTGCGACGCTGTACCCGGCCATCAGCGCATCCCGGCAAGCGCCGGCAGAGGCTCTTCGCTATGAATGATGACTCGACCAGCGCGACTGCAGTGCTCGAGGTCTCCGGCCTAACAAAGACGTTCGTCGAGGCCGGCCGAAAGCTGGACGTTCTACGCGGTGTAGATCTGACGGTCGCACGCGGTGATCGAGTGGCGATCGTGGGCGCATCGGGATCCGGGAAGACGACGCTACTGCAACTGCTCGGCGGTCTTGACGACGCCACTGGCGGCGAAGTGAAAGTCTCGGGTCGATCTATGACGGGATTGAACAGTACCGAGCGTGGCCTGCTGCGAAATCGAGCACTCGGATTTGTCTACCAGTTTCATCATCTTCTCCCCGAGTTCTCGGCGCTCGAGAACGTTGCGATGCCATTGCTGGTTCGCGGCGAAAAGCCCGATACCGCGGCCGCTCAAGCGCAGGAGCTTCTGGAGCGAGTCGGCCTCGCCGAGCGAACGAGCCATCGTCCGGCGAAGCTCTCGGGCGGCGAGCGGCAGCGAACCGCCGTGGCTCGCGCGCTCGTTACCAGACCAGATGTTGTTCTCGCGGATGAGCCGACCGGAAATCTCGATCGTCCGACCGGTGAGCGCGTGTTCGATCTCATGCTCGAACTCAACGCGGATCTGAGGACGAGTCTTGTCGTGGTAACTCATGATCCCGAGCTCGCGACGCGAATGGATCGGATTCTCGAACTCAGAGACGGGATCTTGCACTCAGCCGGGTGAGTTCCGGATCGTCGCGAAGAAAAGCTGCGAATCTCGCGGCCGCTGCCGGCTCAGTGTTGGCCGGAGCGCTGGTCATGCATCAGCTTCCCGGGCCTCTGGGCGTCGTCGAAAGCGTCGCAGTTGGAATCGCGTCTGTCATTCTGGGGTTGCTGCTCTCGTCGACCTGGCCCCTCTGGTTCGCATTTTCCGTCCTCAATCTGTCGGCGGCGATCGATCAGCGTCTCGAAGCCCGATTGCCGGAAGTGATGTCAGGCGGCGATTTTGTTGTCTCAGGGTGGGTCGACAGCTTTCCGGTTCCTACGGAGGGGCAGGTGAGCTTCTCCCTGCGGATAACGCATTCGCAAAACTCTTCGATACGCGACCTACGCCGATTGAGGCTCTCGTGGTACGACCCTCCTCTGGATATCGATGCCGGAACCGCACTCGATCTCACGGTACGGCTCCGGGCGCCGAGAGGCTTGTCGAACCCTGGCGGATTCGACTACGAAAGATGGTTGTTCCTCGAGGGCTACGGCGCCACGGGTTATGTGCGGGATGGGAAGCCCGGTCACGATGTTGACTTGAGTCTGGCACGGTACTGGTACGGCGTACGTGCCGCGATCGCGCAGCGGCTGATCTCGAACGCGCCCGGCGATGACGCCGGCGCGTTGCTGACCGCGCTTGCGATCGGCGAGCGTCATCTTTTCGATGACAACCACTGGGAAGCGTTTCGGCGTACCGGAACGAGCCATCTGGTGGCGATATCGGGGCTGCACATCGGTTTGATCGCTTCGTTTGCGTTCTGGTTGTTTCGCAGAATCTGGCTACGCTTACCGGGTACGATTCGCCACTACGAGCTCTATGGTGCTGCGGCGTCTAGTCTCGTCTGTGCCTTCCTCTACGCGCTTCTGGCCGGCTTCGGCGTGCCGGCGCAACGTGCTCTGATGATGCTCGTTGTCGCGTTCGCCGCCATCTTGTCGCGTCGGCGGATCAGCATGAGTACCGGCCTCTCGGTCGCCGCTGTCTTCGTTCTGTTATGGGATCCGTTCGCTGCTTCGAGCGCGTCGTTCTGGCTGTCGTTTATGGCTGTCGCGTTGTTGTGGCAGCTAGCAGAAATACGTACATCAGAGCGGACATTCTCGGCTCCAAAGATTATCGCGTCGGCGGCTCTGCAGTGGCGCCTCTGTCTCGGGCTGATTCCCGTTACCGCGTTCTTCTTCGGCGAGATCTCCTTGGTCGCGCCCATAGTTAATTTCTTCGCAATCCCATACGTCAGCTTGGCGCTGGTTCCAGCGACGTTGATCTCGATGTTGGCGTTGCTACCGAACGCCGTCGGTTCGCCATTGGTAATCATCGCCGGTGAGTTGGCGAACTTTATGTGGCTGGTAATCGAATGGATCGCTGCCTGGAACTGGTCGGCGATTGTTTTACCGACGACTGACCGCATACTTTTAATTCTTGCTGTAGTCGGTGTCATTCTCATGGTGCCGATTCATCCTCTTCCCGGGCGTTACGTTGCATTTCTGGCAACCATACCGCTGTTCACTACGCGAGCGGAGGGTCCCGCTAGTGGTGCCGCGAGGGCTACGGTGTTGGACGTCGGCCATGGGCTAGCTGTGATCGTCGAGACCAGGAACCATGTGCTCCTGTTCGATGCCGGACCGAGCTACCCATCGGGTTACGACAGCGGCGCGGACATCGTTGTCCCTGCGCTGCATGCATTGGGACACGACTCCGTAGATGCGATCGTAATCAGCCACTCTGACAACGATCATGCCGGAGGTGCTCCGGCGGTCATTGCCAGATATCCGGACGCGACGCTGATCGCCGGTCCCGATGTTGAGCTGCGAGGCTCGACAATTTGTACGAGCGGATACTCGTGGTTATGGGATGGAGTCGATTTCGAGTTTCTCCATCCTCCGTCGGGTTTTCGATCGCTCGGTAACGACAGCTCCTGCGTCCTTCGTATATCTACGGCCGACGACGCGATACTTCTCACAGGCGACGTGGAACGGGCAGGGGAGCGGTCGATGCTTGATCGAAATAGCGATCTCGATTCCGGAATCGTCATAGTTCCACACCACGGTAGTGCGACTTCGTCGAGCGAAGATTTCGTGAACGCGACGGGAGCCGATTACGCGGTCGTGTCGACAGGGCGTGACAATCGCTGGGGGTTTCCACGACCTGAAGTCCGCAGGCGTTGGGAACTCGCAAATGCTCGCATTGTCACGACCGGTAACGGGGGCGCTATTACCATAACCATCGGCGAATCGGCTGTAACCGCCGTCGTTCCGCGCCGTGAGAGAAGACGGCGTTATTGGTTCCCCGTGTCCGAGCGTCAATCTGGTTAAAACCGCGTTGGCGCGTTATAGTTCGCGGGTTATCGGGTAGTACGGGTTATGCATGCTGGAGATTGTGCAAGCCGGCGGTTGGCTGATGCTGCCAATTATTGCGTGTTCCGTTGTTGCGGCCGCGATCATTCTCGAACGGCTATGGACGCTTCAGCCCGCCAGGGTTTTACCGAAAGACCTAACGACCGAAGTGTGGCAGTGGGTCAAGGGCAATCAGCTCGACCGGCAACATATCCAATCGCTGCACCAGAGTTCACCGTTAGGGCAGGTGCTCGCGGCGGGGCTGTCGAGCCGCGATCTTGGGCGGGACGTCGCTAAAGAGAACATCGAGGATACCGGTCGTCATGTCGTTCATGAACTCGAGCGCTACCTGAATCCGCTCGGGACGATAGCCGCGATATCTCCTCTGCTAGGATTGCTCGGGACCGTCATCGGCATGGTTAAAGTCTTTGCTGCAATCACCGTACACGGTGTCGGCAATCCAGGCGTTCTCGCAGGAGGAATCTCCGAGGCGCTGATCACGACTGCGGCTGGGTTGACGGTCGCGATACCTTCGCTGATTGGATACCGATACCTTCGCGGTCGAGTCGATGGACTCGTCATACGAATGGAGAAGGAGGCGATGAAGTTCCTCGAGGCGCTGGTGCAGCATCAGTCTTTTGAAGACCTGGTAGATGAAACTTCAGAGCCGCTCCAAAGAAGCGCCTGAGGTCAATCTGACGTCGCTCATCGACGTCGTCCTGTTGCTGCTGGTCTTCTTTATGGTCTCGACGAGCTTCGTGCGCGAAGCCGAAATTAGCCTGCGTCTTCCCCAAGCGGAAGCACCGACCACGCCAACTACGCTCGACGAAGTCCTGGATATTACAGTTACACAAACGGGAAGCTATATCGTCAACGGCCGTCCTCTCGTCAACAATCAACGCCGTACCCTGCGTGCTGCTATCGAGCGGCTCATGGGCGATACGCGAGATCTTCCTGTCATCATCAAGGCCGACGCAGAATCGACGCACCAGGCTGTAGTGACGGCAATGGATGTCGTCGGCCAACTCGGATTCGTCCAGATCAATATCGCCACGGTGACTCCGCCGGAGGCCTGAGCGTCATGAATTCGCTGCTGAACGACGGTGCCGTCGCTGTCTATCGACGGTTGTTCTCCTATGTTACGCCCCATTCGAAAGTGATCGCGTGGGCGATCGTTGCGATGATTCTGTACTCCGCGGCAAATGCCTGGGTGCCGTTCATCATTCGCGATGTCATCGAGGGACTTGGTGACCCTGACCGCTCGAGCGGTGGATTGGTGCCGGTGATACTCCTTATCGCCGCCGCATTACGTAGCACAACAGACTTTGCTTCCGTCTATGGGCTGGGCTGGCTCGGGAGGCGAGTAATCCGCGATCTCCGCAATGAGGTCTTCAAGCAGTATACGGAGCTGCCGGCTCGATACTTCGACCACGAGTCATCAGGTATGCTGATTTCGAAGCTGACCTACAACACCGAGCAGGTCGCCGAAGCGATATCGAACGTCATGGTGGTGCTCGTCCGCGACACGCTGACGATGATCGGGCTCGTCATCGTCATGGTCCACTTCAGCCCGATGCTGACCTTGCTCGTTGCTGTTGTCGTGCCGGTTATCGGCCTGCTTGTCGGCGTGATGAGCCGAGCCTTCAGGCGATACAGCACGCGAATTCAGATGTCGATGGGTGATGCGACGCGGGTAACGGAAGAAACTTTACTCGGTCAGCAGATCGTCAAGGTATTCGACGGCCAGGACTATGAGCGCCGTCAGTTCGACGCGATCAACCGCCGCAACTACAAGAGCAATCTCAAGCTAGTTGCGACTCGGGCCGCGGGTGATGCGCTTACTCAGTTCATACTCGCAATCGGTTTAGCGGCGATCGTTTGGGTAGCGTTCTCTCCGATCCTGTCTTCCGAAGTCGATCCGTCGGTATTCATGGGATTCCTTGCGGCGATGGGTCTGCTCATGGCACCTCTGAAGCGCGTCGTGAATGTGAATGTCGGACTGCAGAAAGGAATCGCTGCGGGCGAGACTATCTTCGCCATTCTCGACGAACCGACCGAGGTCGATACAGGGTCTGTTGCGATCGACAGAGCCGCCGGTGATATCGAGATCCGCGGCGTAACTTTTACCTACGATCCCGCCAAAGGTCAGGTGCTAAACGATGTCTCGTTCAGCGCGGTGGCAGGTAGCACAACAGCCATCGTTGGGCGGTCGGGAAGTGGCAAAACCACTCTGGTTGGATTGCTGCCGAGATTCTACGATGTCGAGCAGGGTTCGGTAATGCTGGACGGCAGGGATATTCGCGAGTATCGGCTAAGGGATCTGCGGCGACAGATCAGCCTTGTCAGTCAAGATGTCGTCATCTTCAACGACACGATCACGAACAACATAGCCTACGGAGCGCTGTCGGACATGCCGCGCGAAGCAGTCGAGAGCGCCGCCGAGGCGGCTAACGTGATTGCGTTCGCCAACGAACTCCCCGATGGCCTCGAGACGAACGTCGGCGAGCGAGGGATTCTATTGTCTGGTGGGCAACGTCAGCGAATCGCTATCGCCCGAGCTTTGCTCAAGGACGCTCCGGTATTGATACTGGATGAAGCAACATCGGCGCTGGATACGGAGTCCGAGCGCGGAATTCAGGCTGCGCTCGCGAATCTCATGCAGGGCCGAACGACGCTCGTCATCGCCCATCGCCTGTCTACCGTAGAGAACGCCGACAGCATCATCGTGTTGCAGGATGGAGAAGTCGTCGAGAAGGGCACTCATGACGAACTCCTGTCCCTGAATGGATACTACGGCGCGCTTCATCGTATGCAATTCGCTGTCTGAGGCTCGTTGGCGTGCGTTCGGTATTGACTCGCGTCTTTGACTGGGTCTGGTACCGCCCCAATCCCGTGAAGTGGCTGCTATGGCCCCTCAGTCTCGCCTACCGCGGCGCGGCCGCGACAAATTCGGCGCTCTATCGAAGCGGCATCAGACGTATTTCGACGTTGCCGGTGCCGGTTGTGGTCGTGGGCAATATCTCAGTCGGCGGAACCGGCAAGACGCCCTGTGTCATCTGGTTGGCAACCGAACTAACGTCACGTGGTTACCGCGTTGGTATCGTCAGCCGCGGCTACGGAGGAAAGTCGAAAGTCTGGCCCCAGCGGGTCGAGCGCGGCAGCGATCCGGCCGTCGTCGGCGATGAGCCGGCGCTGATCGCGCGGTCAACGGGTTGTCTTGTGTTCGTTGCGCCGAGTCGTGTGGCCGCGGCGATGGCGCTATTGGAGACCGGCGAAGTCGACGTAATCCTGAGCGACGATGGGCTGCAGCATCACGCGCTTGGAAGAACGATGGAGATCGCCGTCGTCGACGCAGAACGCGGTTTCGGTAACGGGTTCTGCTTGCCGGCCGGGCCACTGAGGGAACCGGCCGGGCGACTCGAGAGCGTCGATGCGGTCGTCATCAATGGTAGCGATGACCTTAATTTCGGGAGCGCCTTTCGGTTCGTCGCCGAATTCGCCGCCATCCGCCGGCTCGACGGATCGGACGAACGTCCTGTCGAGGATCTTGCTGGAAAGAGGGTGCATGCCGTCGCCGCGATAGGAAATCCGGAGCGATTCTTCAAAATGCTCGAACAAGCGGGGCTCGACGTCTTGAGACACGCACATCCCGATCACGAGAGATTGCGGCCGGCCGACATCGAATTTCACGATAAACTTCCCGTGCTTATGACGGAGAAGGATGCGGTGAAGTTCGATTGTCGTCCCGAGAATGACGTCTGGTGTCTCCCACTGAAGCTTCGCTTCGAGGGTGATCATGGTGAACGGCTAATACGGCGGATCATTGAGGCAATCGGCGAATGAGCGAAGATTTCTACGTCGTCATCCCGGCTCGTTATGCGTCGAGCCGACTACCCGGCAAGCCGCTCGCCGACGTTGCTGGAAAGCCGATGATCTCCTGGGTTTGCGAGCGCGCGCTCGCGAGCGGAGCAGCCGAGGTTTGCGTTGCAACGGACGACGACCGAATCGCTGCGGCCTGTCGTGACGCCGGAGTCAGCGTTGAACTGACGTCACAGGATCACGAGAGTGGTACCGACCGAATTGCAGAAGTGGCCCGCAAGCGGAACTGGTCGGGTGACTCGATCGTAGTCAATGTCCAGGGTGACGAGCCATTAATGCCGCCCGGACTCGTGTCGCAGGTTGCGGGCGTGTTACGCAGCGACACCGAGGCCTCCGTCGCAACGCTCGTGACGCCGATCCAGTCCGAAGAGGAATGGCGTGATCCGAACGTCGTGCGCGTTGTTCTCGACCGCGACAAGCGTGCGCTGTATTTCAGTCGGGCACCGATACCGTGGCCCCGGGATGGTGAGATCCCCGTTGCTGATCGGCATATCGGCCTCTACGCGTATCGCGTTTCGGCGCTTCTCGAGCTTGCCGCCACGCCACCTTGCGATCTCGAACAGATTGAGAAACTCGAGCAGCTTCGTGCGCTCTGGCTTGGCATGAAGATCGCGGTTGCGACGGCCGTTGAAGTCCCGCCGAGAGGCGTCGATACGCAAGCCGATCTCGAGCGCGCTCGCGCGGCGCTTCTGGACAAATGAGACTCTCGCGACGCCATTCATATTCCGGTCGTTTCGGTTTAAGCTTTGTCCGTGATAACGGGCCCTGGCTCCGCCGGGTCCGCCGCTGCGAGGGGGACTCGATATGGCGTATACACTGCTCGGAAACGATTTCGTACCGCCTGATGTTCGTGGAAAAGTAACCGGACAGGCGAAATACGCAGAAGACTTTCGCGCCGAAGGTATGATTTTTTGCCGATTGCTCGGCAGCCCCCAGCCGCACGCCCGGATCGTCAGTATCGACGCATCGGCGGCGATGGCGATGGAGGGCGTGTTGGCCGTACTCACGGCGGATGATGTACCCGCGATTCCGGCCCCCGCGACGCCTATCCTTACGAATGAGCCGTTGTACGTTGGTGAACCGATTCTGGCCGTAGCGGCGGTCGATGAAACGACGGCTCAGGATGCTATTGATCGGATCGCGATCGAGTTCGAGTCGTTACCATTCACCCTCGATCCATTAAATAGCCTGTATCCCGGTGGCCCGCATGCACGTAGCGACGGTAACGTTGCAGGTCGTGGGATGCAGCCACGGACTGTCCACTGGACTGCAGCGGATTTCGCGATGCAGTCAGAGGACACATTGCCGATGGGACAGCCGACGGAAGAGTGGTTGTTCGGCGATCTGGAGGGGGGATTCGCCGAAGCCGCTCTGGTTCTCGACGAGAGTTTCGTAACTGCGGGTCTTTCGCATCAGTGCATGGAACCCCGCACTTCAATGGCGTATTGGGAGAACGGTCGCTGCTATCTGCATGGTTCGTCGCAGAGTCAGGCGTCGATGATGCCCGGTCTCGCCTCGATGCTGGACGTCGAGCTCGACAGCGTTACCTATATCGCCGAGTACTGCGGAGGGGGCTTCGGTTCGAAGGGGAACCCGTATCCATCGATGGCGATACCGGCAATCCTGAGCCGTGAGATCGGTAGACCGGTGATGTTGCGGATGAGCAGGGCCGAGGAGTACGGATTGGGCACCGCCCGTGCCGGATTCCAGGGGCGAATACGAATCGGTTTTCGAGAAGATGGGCGGGTAACGGCCGTCGATCTGTACATCGTCCAGGAAAACGGTCCGCATACGGGCTGGAGTGATCTCGGCTCCGCTGCCGGATCTATCTCGATACTGTATCAGCCGCTCGCGATGCGCTATCGCGGGATCCCCGTTGAAACCAACACACCGCCACGCGGGCCTCAGCGCGGACCAGGACAGAATCAAATCGCAGCGGCGATCGAGCCGATTCTCGACAAGGCTGCTGGCGAGCTCGGACTGGACCGCGTCGCGATCAGGCGGATCAACGCGGCCGACAACGAAAGTACCTACAACGGTGATCAGGGCCCGATAACGAGCGCCTATCAGATCGATGCGCTCGACCAGGGCGCGGAAGCGTTTAATTGGGAAGAGCGGCTCGCGCGTAGCGGTCAGCGCAATGGCTCAAAAGTCATCGGTGTCGGCGTCGGTCAGTCGTTTCACTCTGCCGGCCGCAGCGGTTACGACGGTCTCGTGAGACTGACGCCGGACGGCAAGCTGCATATCCACAATGGCGCAGGCAATCTCGGGACCTACTCTTATGGCGCTACTTCGCGCGTTGCGGCAGAAGTGCTGAAATGCGACTGGGCGAACTGCACGATTCACCGAGGCGACAGTAGTCGTTCTCTGCCCTGGAGTCCGACCCAAACGGGAAGCAACACCTCCTTCACCATGACGCGCACGAATTTTGTCGCCGCGATGGACGCGCTCAACAAGCTCAAGGAAATTGCGGCGCGAGATCTGGGAGGTTCTCCAGACGACTACGATATCGCCGACGAAGCTGTATTCCTCACATCGGACGAGAGCGTGCGCATGACCTACGCTGAGGCAGCTCAGCGCGCGATAGAACTCGGCGGCGCCTTTTCGGCCGAGGAACTGCCCGACGATATCCATGATGTAACTAGAGTTGCGGTCGCCGATGTCGTCGGGACCGGCTTGATCGGGATTGCGAAGGACACGTTACGGCACGATGCGACGGTTCCGGCGATAGCCGCTGGGTTTATCGAGATCGAGCTCGATCTCGAGACGGGAAAGTTCGAGATACTCGACTACATCGGCGTCGCAGATTGCGGGACCATTCTTCATCCTCAAAGTCTGTCGACGCAGGTCAAAGGGGGTGCGGTCATGGGGATCGGCATGGCAGTTTCCGAGCGCCACATTTACGATCCGCAAAACGGGCTTCCTGCCAATGTCACCTTCTACCAGAGCAAGCCGCCGTCTTATCTCGACGTGCCTGCAGAGATGGATTGGGCCGCTGTCGATCTTCCCGATCCGCAGAATCCGGTCGGCGCGAAAGGTATCGGCGAGCCGGTGCAGGGATGCGCGACAGCTGCGTTAATTTGCGCGATCTCGGACGCGCTGGGCGGCCACTATTTCAATCGCTGCCCGGTCGTGCCTGACATGATCGTTAATGCCGCGACCGGTCGCCCGCAGTCACACCGATCGTTGCAGGTCAATACGGCGTAAGCATTATTCGCGATCCTGGTCTGTGACCCAGAAAGCGGGATTCTTGCGTCAAATTCGTTAGCATTCGCGTTTCGACAGGTCGCCGGGTAGTCTCGAATGCTGACGATGGATCGGCTGATGAACGTGTTTTCGAGAAAAGAAAGCTCATCAGATCAAGAGCTTATAGAGGACGTTGCCGACGTCAGCGTCTTGTTCGTCTGCATGGGCAACATTTGTCGTTCGCCGACCGCTGAGGGCGCGTTCAAGCGCCTGTTGGACGAGAGTTCGCTAGAGATCTCGATTCGGGCCGATTCAGCAGGTACTCACGCTTATCATATCGGGCATCCTCCGGACGATCGCGCGCTGAGTGCCGCCGCGAGTCGCGGGATCGACATCAGCGATCAGCGGGCGCGCAAGGTTGCTGACACGGATTTCGAGACGTTCGACTTCGTGCTCG
>CAJIBS010000179.1_pt1 | contig 13543 bp, 10 predicted proteins | sample 9199411 | NCBI WGS metagenome assembly CAJIBS01 (sample SAMEA7708312, study PRJEB35096) | sediment metagenome | biome: marine neritic benthic zone biome [ENVO:01000025]; feature: sediment [ENVO:00002007]; material: shallow marine sediment [ENVO:03000034] sea grass bed [ENVO_01000059] ... | reverse complement strand
GTGGGTAACAGGCCCGATATCGAGAACGATAGTTGCGCAGCGATTCCGAGTTGCATCTCCGGCGCTACGGTTCCCGCCGGCGGTAGCCACTGTGTCATCTCCGTCGGGAATGAGATCAGTAGCACCGCATAGCCGACCATCGCCGGGTTAAAGAGATTGCCTCCGAGTCCGCCGTATAGGTGTTTTGCGAGAACGACCGCGCTTATGGCGCCTAGAGCCGGTAGCCACCATGGAGCGAGCGGTGGCAGCGCGAACGCGAGCAGAATGGCCGTTACGGCTGCGCTCGCGTCCGCGAGGGATGGTGCGATCGGACGCCGTCGTGCGCGCAGTACGAGCGCCTCTGCTGCGAGCGCCGCGACCATCGCGATGGCCATATTAATGAGAAGACCCCAGCCGAAGAAGACGACATAGGTAACGGTCGCGGGAACGAGCGCAAGCAGCACGCGTCGCATGACCAGCGGAACGCTCGTCACGGGCGTGATGTGCGGAGCGGGTCGGAGCGCGAATGACGGTTTAGACGTCACTCCGCGCCCTCGTTATCCCGCGAGCGTCGCGTCTGCGCGCGGTCAATCGCCGCCTGAATGGTTTCATGGCGCGTTAGAGAATCTGCTGCCACCTGGGCTTTGAGTTCGTTTCGGAAAGAGCTTGCTTCGGCCTGTTGAAGCTGCAGGCGTTCTTGTTTATTGAGAAATCGAATATAGGAGGTGTCTGCCAGCTCACGGTGCTGCTCTTGCCTGGCCCACGCATGTTTTGCCCCACGGAAGTAGGCCGTTAGCGGTATCTGACTCGGGCAGATGACGTCGCAGCAACCACATTCAATACAGTCGCGCAGGCCGAGGCTGTCCAGTTCATCAAATTCGAATGATCGCGAGTAGCGCAAAAGCTCCTGCGGCAGAAGGCGAGCTGGGCAGACTTCAGCGCAATCGCCACAGCGAATACAAGGCCATTCGTCGTAGCGATCACGAACTTCTGAGTCGTGCGCGGCGATTACGCAGTTGGTCGCCTTCGTGATCGGAAGTTCGTCCGTAGAGATCGCGTAGCCCATCATCGTTCCGCCATGAATCAGGCGGGTAACATTCTCCGTATAGCCGCCACAATGGTCGACGAGCTCTCGGATGGATGTGCCAATGGGAACCTCGACATTCTGCGGGTCGGTAATCCCTTCACCCGTCACGGTAACTATCCGCGTCAGCAGCGGTTCGCCGTGACGAAGCAGCCGATCGATCGCGTAGGCGGTACCGACATTCTGGCAAACGCAGCCGCAGGCAATCGGGTAGTCGCCGCTCGGGACTTCTTCTCCCGTGAGAATTTCGACGAGCTGCCGTTCGCCGCCCGCGGGATAGACCGTTGGGACGCTCGTAACCGCGAATCGATCGTCGACTATCTCATCGATCGCCGCGTTAAGAGCATCAGCCGCGACAGGCTTGTCGTTCTCGATCGCTACCAGACAAACCTTGGCGTCTAACAGCTCCATCATTGTCCGCGCGCCGTTCAATACCTCGCGCGCGTGCTCACGCATCAGGACGTCGTCACAGCTGATATAGGGTTCGCACTCGGCGCCGTTCAGGATAAGTGTATGGCAGCCATCGTTCTGTTCCAGCTTCGCCGCCGTCGGAAACGCAGCGCCGCCAAGACCGACGATACCGGCATCTCGCAGCGCTGCGAGTCGTTCTGGTCTCGACACGGGCCAGCGGACCTCGGGTGTCGAATCGTTGACGGCCGGATCGACCTCGACAATGACGCAGTCCGTCTGGATGAGCTGGTTTCCACCCGGCACTGTTCGTCGCTCGACCGCGGCAACGTGACCGGAGAGGGAGGCGTGTACCGCCGTCGACGGCGCTTCCCGTGGCTCGCCAATGAGCTGACCCCGGTGAACCGCCTGTCCGACTTCGACAATCGGCACCGCAGCCGGACCGGAATGTTGCGTCATTGGTATCGTGAGGGTTCGCGGCGCAATAGTGCGATTGATATGTAGCGCTGTCGACATGCGTTTCCGGGCGACCAGCCGCAAACCGCCGGTGAAGTCTCTGCGAATTTCGGACTCAGGCATCCCGAGGCCTCAGGTCGATGCAATCGACGGGGCAGGGTGTGACGCAGAGTTCGCAACCCGTGCAATGGCTCGCGATGACGGTGTGCATCATTTGCGAAATTCCAGCAATGGCGTCGACGGGGCAGACCCGGGCGCAGAGATTGCAACCGATACAGAGCGTCTCGTTGATCAGCGCGACCTGATCGAGATTCGCTTTCCCGAGATTATCTTGCAGCGGCTTGCTCTCGCGCCCCAGGAGTTCCGCAAGCCTGCGGATCGTCTCTTCACCGCCCGGCGGGCAGCGATTGATGTCCGCATCGTCGGCCGCGACGGCTTCAGCGTAGGCGCGGCATCCGGGAAAGCCACACTGGGCGCACTGGATCCTCGGCAGAACAGTCTCGATGCGATCTACGAGCGGGTCCTCCGCGGGCTTTAGCAGGCGAGCGCTGATCAGGAGCAGGAGCGCTAGAGTCAGCGCGAGACCGCCAAGGATGACAGTACCCGTAATCATCAGAGGCGCAGGAAGCCGCTAAAACCAAGAAATGCCATTGACATGATGCCCGCCGTAATCAGTGCGATCGCGGGGCCTCGAAACGGCAGCGGAATGTCAGTTCCGTCTAGCCGTTCCCGCAACCCCGACAGCAGTGTCAGTACGACACCGAAGCCAAGCGCTGCGCCAGCGCCGAAAAACAGTGCTGTCAGGAGGCTGCGCTGCTCGGTTGAGTTCAGCAGCGCAACACCGAGGACGGCGCAGTTGCTGGCGATGAGCGGGATGTAGAGACCGAGGATTCGGTGGAGTACCGGCGACGTACGGCGCAGTGCCAGTTCGGTCAGCTGGACAGCTGCGCCGATCACGAGGATAAAAGCGATCAAACGCAGGTGTAAAACGTCGAACGGCAGCAGCAGATAGCGTTCGACGAGGTAACTGAGCCCGGAAGCCAGCGTCAGGACGAGTCCGGTCGCGAGCGACATTCCCAGAGCGCCATCCAATCGTCGTGAGGCACCCAGGAAAGGGCAGAGCCCAAGAAACTGCACAAGCACGAAGTTGTTCACCAGCGCCGCAGCGAAGATGATGAGCAGTAGCTCTGTCATGCGGGTCAGGTCACCTTCATTCCAGGCGTCGCGCCGCTGTCGACGCTCAACAGAAAAATGTCCTCACCACCCGGTCCGCTGGCAAGAACCATCCCTTCTGACACACCGAAGCGCATCTTCCTCGGTTTCAGGTTATCGACCGTGATTACCAGCCGTCCTTCGAGGTCTTCGGGTCTGTACGCTGCCCTGATTCCGGAGAAGATCTCGCGTGTCTCGTTGCCGAGATCGAGGCGAAGTTTGAGGAGTTTGTCCGCACCATCCACGTAGCTCGCTTCTACCACCTTCGCGACACGCAGATCGACTTTGGAGAAATACTCAAAATCGATTTGCTCAGACTGGTCGTCATGGTCTGGCTCAGCGTCTGCAGCTTCGCTCGATTCCGCGATCATTGCTTCAATCTCCTTAGGGTCGACTCGCTCGAGAATGGCCTGGAAACGCTCGATGCCATGTCCAAGCAGCGGCTGCTGCGCATCGGCCCACATCAACGGTTCGATGTCGAGGAACGCTTCCGCGCGCTCGGCAATGCCGGGGATGATCGGGCGAAGATAGACGATCAGCGTTCTGAACAGGTTCAGACCCAGCGTCGCAATGCCTGGAACGGCGTCAGCCTCATCCGGATCCTTGGCTTTGAGCCACGGCTTCTCTTCGTCGATGTACTGATTTGCCTTATCGGCAAGCGCCATAATTCGTCGGACCGCCCGAACGTAGTTTCGGGTTTCGTAGTCGGCCGCAATCGATTCTGATTCGGCCGCGAATTCCTCGAACAGCTCTGGTCTCGGGAGCTCTTCGGTTAATCGTCCATCGTTCTGCCGATGCACGAATCCAGCGCAGCGGCTTCCAATGTTGACGAGCTTGCCGACAAGATCCGAGTTCACACGCGCGATGAAGTCGTCCATGCTCAGATCGAGATCATCCGCCCCGGTTCCGAGCTTCGCCGCAAAGTAATAGCGCAGGCAGTCGGGTTCGAGGTGGTCGGCATACGTCGAGGCATTGATAAACGTGCCGCGAGATTTAGACATTTTCTGCCCGTCGACCGTCAGAAATCCGTGAACGACGACACCAGACGGTTTTCGGTGTCCTGAACCGCTCAGCACAGAGGGCCAGAACAGTGAGTGATGGTAGACGATGTCCTTACCGATGAAGTGATAGACCTCGGCAGTGCTATCGGCGCCCCAGAACTCATCGAAGTCGATATCCGTGCGCCGGCATAGATTCAGAAAACTCGCCATGTAGCCGATCGGTGCGTCGAACCAGACATAGAAATACTTGCCGGGTTCGCCGGGGATCTCGAAGCCGAAGTAGGGGCTGTCCCGCGAGATGTCCCAGTCGCGCAAGCCTGCCTCGAACCACTCGTCGAGTTTTCGTGCGAGCGCGGCGTCGACGTGCTGAGGCACCCATTCTCGGAGTTCGTCCTCAAAATCGCCGAGACGGAAGAACATGTGCTCCGACTCACGGACCGCCGGCGTCGTGCCCGAGACTACGGACACGGGGTCTTCGAGCTCCATCGGCGTGTACGTCGCGCTGCAGTTCTCGCACGAGTCGCCGTATTGATCGGGCGTATGGCAGACCGGACACGTCCCACGAACGTAGCGGTCGGGCAGGAACATCTCCTTTTCTTCGTCGTAGGCTTGCTTGATCGTCTTGCGCCGAATATGGCCGGCGTCGACCAAGCGCTCATAGATCGTCGCGGTCAGCTCCTGATTCTCGGGCGAATGTGTCGTGTGATAGTTGTCGACACTAATGCGGAACCGATCGAAATCAGCCTGATGCCCGGCGGCGACCTCGGCAACGAGTTCCTCGGGTGCTACACCCGCTGCATCCGCTCGCAGCATCGTCGGAGTCCCGTGGGCATCACTCGCGCAGACGTAGATGCATCGATTTCCGCGCATGCGCTGAAAACGGGCGAAGACGTCGGTTTGCGTATATTCGACGATATGCCCGATATGCAGAGGGGCATTCGCGTACGGCAGCGCGCTAGTGACCAGAATGTCTCGCTGTTGGCCCAACTGGTGGTACTCCGTGGCAATGATTGATGCAGATCGCCGGAAACACGGGGTACCGTGCTTGCGCTGCCGTTTCGATCGCGATTATGCCACTGGCGTCTGAGGGATGCTGCTCAGGTGACGCCTTTGAATTGCTCGAACTTGCTCTTATCGAAAGCCTGATGGAAGGCTTCTTCCCCGGAAATCTCTTTGCTGTCGAGAAGCTCCTGAATAGCGCCGTCCATCGTTCTCATTCCGGACGCGCCACCAGACTGCATGACGTTCTCGAGCTGCTCGAGCTTCCCCTGCCGGATCAGATTGGCGACCGCCGGTGTATTGACGAGAATTTCGAGTATCGCCGTGCGGCCAGAGCCATCGCGTTTCTTGGCAAGTTGCTGGGAGACGACGCCGCGCAGTGAAGTCGAAAGCATATTGCGAATATGCTCCTGTTTATCTGCAGGAAAGATGTTGATCACCCGATCGATCGTCGCTGCCGCGCCGTTAGTGTGTAGCGTTCCCATCACCAACACGCCCATTTCCGCCGCGGTCATTGCGATGCTCATCGTCTCGAGATCCCTGAGTTCGCCGACGAGTATGACGTCTGGATCCTCGCGCAAGGCCGAATGCAGGGCTTCGGAGAAAGTCTGAGTGTGTACGCCGATTTCGCGCTGGCTGATCAGGCAGTTTTGACGTTTGTGAACGAACTCGATCGGATCTTCTATCGTCAATATATGGCCGTGCTGGTGCTGGTTGATCGCATCGATCATGGCCGCGAGCGTCGTAGTCTTTCCCGAACCCGTCTTGCCCGTGACGAGGATCAGGCCTTTGTTCGTTCTCGCAAACTCCCTGACGGATTTCGGCATCCCTAATTCTTCCAGCGTAAGCGCCGTTGCGGGGATACCTCTGAAGACTGCGCCGATGCCATTCAGGTGTCGAAATACGTTGACCCGAAATCGCGCAAGATCCGGAATTGCGAAAGCGAAGTCGGCGGAGTCCTCCGCATCGAACTGTGACCTCGCCGCATCGGACATGATGCCGATAATGGCGTTCTCCAGTTCCTGGGCTTCGAGCGTTTGGTTCTGCAACGTGATCAGATCGCCGTTGACGCGCATTCTCGGTGGATCCCCCGCGATGATATGCAGGTCAGAGCCTTTGCGAAGGTGCATGCTGCGGAGGAAATCTTCGATCATCTAAGGAGCGCCTCCATGCGTCAGCCGATCTCGACGTTTTGAAGAATCGTCGTGTCAGTCACGAAACGTTCGAACTTCTTGATGTCCGTTGCGAAGCGATAGGCATCGTCCGGATCGACGACCTTGCTCTGAATCGCTTCGAGAAGCGCCTGATCCATAAGTTGCATACCGAGATCTTTGCCGGTCTGGAGTTGCGCCGGTATCTGGTGCGTCTGATCGGTTGTGATGAGCTTAGAGATGGCTCTCGTCATGACGAGAATCTCGTGGACGGCCCGGCGGCCTCTGCCGTCCGGGGTTTTGATCAGGTTCTGGGTCACCACGGCTTGCAAGCTGTGCGAAAGAAAGCTCTTGGTCTGTTCTCGCTGATCGGCCGGGAGCGCGTCGATAATACGGTCTATCGACTTAACGGCACCTGTCGTGTGTAGCGTACCGAGAACGAGGTGGCCGGTTTCGGCGGCGGTCATAGCCATGCTGATCGTTTCGGCGTCGCGCAACTCGCCAACGAGAATGACGTCGGGATCCTCACGTAGCGCAGCGCGCACGCCGTCCGCAAAGCTTGGAACGTGGGTCCCGAGTTCGCGTTGAACGATCTGGGATTTTTTGCTCTCGTGAACGAACTCGATCGGATCTTCGAGACTGATAATGTTGAGATTTCGCGTGCTATTGAGATAGTCGATCATCGAAGCAAGCGTCGTCGATTTTCCCGTCCCGGTGGATCCGGTCACGAGTACCATGCCCTGATGCAGATCGCAGAATTTGACGATAACCTGCGGTAGCTCCAGCGACTCTATCGTCGGGATCGTATTAGGGATATTTCGGAACGTTGCTCCGACACCGGTTTCTTTTCGAAAAACATTGACTCGAAATCGTCCGCCGTCCTCACTGACGTAAGAGAAATCCAGATCGTGTCCGTTCGAGAAGCGACGCTTCTGAGCCTCGCTGAGGATCTCCGCGACGTAGCTCTCCATTTCGGTGTCGCCGAGTTCCCTGAACTTGATCGGCATCAGGTCGCCGTGCAGCCGCAGCATCGGTGGAACACCGACAGCGAGGTGTACGTCCGAGCAGCCCTGCGCTAGGCCTAGCTTGAGGAATGAATCAATCCGCGCCATTGACTATTTCAACTGAGCTGAGGCGTTCTCGAGAGTGGCTTTGAGTTGATCCATGGAGCTGAAGCGGTTGTCCTTGTCGACCGCCATTGCTTTGGTAACGATATCGCTGAGCTCTTTTGAGACTTCCTGATTGAGTTCATCGAGAGCTGTCGCCTTTCCCTGGACGTGCTGATACATGACCGACATGTGGTCGCCTTTACTGTACGGTGGCTTGCCGGCGAGCATCTCATAGAGAATGATGCCAAGGCTATAGATATCGGCGCGAACGTCGACTTTCTTGCCGAGAATCTGCTCGGGCGCCATGTATTTTGGCGAGCCAATCACGTAGCCCGTCTTGGTCAGCTGTGTGTCGCCACTGGTAGCCGCGGCCGCGACACCGAAGTCTACGATCTTCAGTAGCCCCTCGTCGTTGATCAGGATATTGGCCGGCTTGAGATCGCGGTGAATAATCCCTTGATAGTGAGCAATCTGCATGCCAGTGCAAACGTCGCACGCATAGGAGATCGCTTTCTTGGCCTTCATGGGATGTTCGTCAGCGATCTCTTTGCCTAGCGTATGCGATGGAAAGTACTCCATCGAAATCGCATAGGCTCCGCCTATCGCGAGGAAATCGTAGATTCGGATGACGTTCTTGTGCGTTATCTTTCGCGAGTACCGAAGCTCGTGAACGAAACGTTTGAGCATCTCTTCGTCTGACGATACGTTCGGGTTCAGGAATTTAAGAACCAGCTGATCATCGACCACCGTATCGTGAACCAACACGACCGTTCCGAAAGCGCCTTTGCCGATTTTCTGAACGAACTTGTATCGCCCTTCAATAAGGGTGCCGGCTTTTAAAGCGCTTAGGTCGATCCCACCCGAGCCGGATGGCGCAGCAGCGGCGGCCGGTTCAGCGGGTTCTCCTTCCGGCGGATCCACCATTAACGACCGTGTCAGGTCTTCCTCCGCGCTATCGAATGCAGGCGCGAGCTCGCTGGTTTCGCCAGCGGTGCCTTCAAGTTTTCTCAACGCATTCGCGGCGACTTTCGCGACCGTACCGTCTTCGCTGCCAGCGTGCTTACGAATGAAGTCTCCGACGGCTTCGCTGTGTTTAGCATCGGTCAGATTGGATACCGCTTCGATTGCAGCGGCTTTGACTTCTTTGTCTTCGCTCTTGACGAAGGGCAGCGTCTTTTTGAGCGCGCGCTTGTCCTTGAGTTTGCCGAGGGCGCGAAGCGCCGTCGGTACGGACTTACCGCCTCGATCCAGCATTTTTATGATCGCGGGTACGGCCTTTGCATCGCCTATCTCCGCTAAGGCATCCGCGGCGCGCTCGCTCACCCACCAGTCTTTGTCCTGTGTGGCGGCGATCAGATGATCGACCGCGCGAGGATCTTTGCAGGTGTTCAGGATCTCGATCGCCGCGCGTCTGACATCCTCGTCCTTGTCCTTGATCAGTTCGAGTACCGAGTTGACTACGCGTTCACCACCAATTCGCGCCAGCGCATCCGAGGCGCGAGTTCTAACCATCCAGTCCTCGTCAGAGATCGCGGAGAGCAGGTGTTTTATATCTTTTGTAGTACCAATCTCGTTGAGTACCTCGACGGCCGCACGCCGCGAGAACTCGTTGTCGGCCTTCAAGGATTGAATCAGGTACTGGACGGTGTCCGGATGATTGAGATTCACGACAACGTCGATCGCCTTGTTGATGACGTCCACGTCGGGGTCTTCGAGCAGCGAGCAAATCAATTCTACGTTGACCGCCCCATTCATCTTCGCGAGACCGGCCAACGCGGCCTGCCGGACCAGCTTGTTCTCGTTCTTGAGTTGTCCCTGCAGAGCGGCCTGGACGTCTTGATTTTCGAACTGCGAGATAACGCTGATCAGGTGCGTCGTAATCACCGGGTCCTTGCCGTTCATTCGAGCGACGAGATCCGGGACCTGATCTTCGCTTGCGAGTCCCTTGACCATCTTGAAGACGGCAGTCTTCTCGCTTGGCTCAAGCTCGTAGGTCTGGGCGAGCAGGCGATTCAGGTTGAGGCGGTCCTTATGCGCGAGCAATATGTCGACAACCGCCGACTTCGAGTACCTGTCTTCCGCGAGCAGATCGACGATGCGGTTGGGGTTGTATCGCCGGCTCGACGAGAGCGCCGTCGTGACCCCCGATACTGTCTTCGGGTTCGAGTCAGCAAGACCCTGCAGAAGGACGGGTAAAGTCTTGTCGTCCGTCAGTCGAGTCAGCACTTCGACGAACTCTGTCGTCTGGCGCCGGTCGGCAGTCGTCAAGGCCTGGAGAATCTTCGGAACAGCCGCCGGACCGACGTCGCGCAATTTCTCGAACGCCTTTTTGGCGCTGGAAGATCCGAGGTCAGCCTCACCCCGAATTTGAGCGATTAGCCTTTCTGCCTTGAATGCACTAATCAGGTTCATAATCGTCCGAGCGAGCGCGCACACCTCCAGCCCCCGCGAGGGCCAGGTATCCAACATAATCACTGACTAAATCTGGGCCAATTATGCCACACGGTTTTTCTGAAAACGGAACGCGTCTCACAGGTTTACGAGTCCGAAGAGATGCGCCAAAAGGCCCGGATTTATTGAGCTATAGGGTACAATCCCCGCCCCTCAGAGAGAGGACCCCGGCATGACCCAGGAAGCCTTGGCGGTATTGCAGAAACAACTCGCCGAGTTCGTCCTTCCTTACACCGAGACGCGTCTCGGAGAGGACGGAAGTACATTCGAGATTGAGGCCCGCGACGAGACGCTGCTCGTCAAGGTGACGTTGGGATTCCCGGCGGCTAAAACCGCTGCCGACCTCGTCGAATTGTTACAACGACATTGCGACGGATTGAATCTGGAGATTCCGCTCCGTTTCGAGGTGGAATCGGCGATCCGATCGCATTCCGTGCAGTCAGGACTCAAACCGCTGGATGGGATCAGCAATCTCATCGCTGTCGCGTCCGGCAAAGGCGGCGTCGGAAAATCGACCGTTGCTGTCAATCTGGCGCTGGCACTGGTGGCCGAGGGCGCGCGGGTCGGAATACTCGACGCGGATATCTACGGGCCCAGTCAGCCACGGATGCTGGGACTGGTGGGTGAGCGGCCCGTTACGCCGGACGGCAAGAAGCTCGAACCGCTCGAGGCGCACGGTATCAAGGCTATGTCGATAGGGTTCCTCGTCGACGACAAGCAGCCCATGGCGTGGCGCGGGCCCATGGTGACTTCGGCGCTTAACCAGCTGTTGACGGATACGCTCTGGGGCGAACTCGACTATCTGATCGTCGACATGCCGCCGGGAACAGGTGATATCCAGCTGACGCTCTCGCAACGCGTTCCCGTCAGCGGTGCCGTGATCGTAACGACGCCGCAGGACATCGCGCTGGCCGATGCGCGAAAGGGACTCGAGATGTTCCAGAAGGTGAATGTTCCGGTTCTCGGCATCGTGGAGAACATGAGCTTTCATGTTTGTTCCAGCTGTGGCCATGAGGAAGCAATATTCGGTGACGCCGGCGGAACGAAGCTGGCCAACGAATACGATGTTCCATTGCTCGGCGCGATTCCCCTGGATGCCAAGATCGGCGCGCAGACGGACCAGGGATCACCGACCGTCGTTGCAGAACCGGATGGCGCTGTTGCCGACGCTTATCGAAGAATCGCGGTAGCAGCTTCCGGGCGCCTCGCGGCTAAGGCGAGGGACTACAGTTCTGTGTTCCCCACGATTACAGTCGAGGAGGGCTGATGAGTATCAAATCGGATCGCTGGATTCGTGAAATGGCCAGCGATCACGGCATGATAGAGCCCTTTGAGCATGATCAGGTTCGGCATGTAAACAATCGGCGCGTAATTTCTTACGGCACGTCGAGCTACGGCTATGACGTTCGCTGCGCCGCAGATTTCAAAGTCTTCACGAATATCGATTCGGCTATCGTCGACCCGAAGGAGTTTGACGAATCAAGCTTTGTCGACAAGTGCTCAGAGAGCTGTGTCATTCCTCCCAACTCGTTTGCGCTCGCCAGAACGGTCGAATATTTCCGAATCCCTCGCAACGTGTTGACAATCTGCCTGGGAAAGTCGACTTACGCTCGCTGCGGAATCATCGTCAATGTCACGCCGCTCGAGCCAGAGTGGCAAGGTCACGTAACGCTCGAGTTCTCGAACACGACACCATTGCCCGCGCGAGTTTACGCGAACGAAGGAGTCGCGCAGATGATCTTCTTCGAGTCAGATGAGACGTGTGAGACGAGTTATCTGGATCGCGGTGGAAAGTATCAGGGGCAAACTGGTGTGACGCTGCCGAAAGCCTGACGGATCATTCGCCCAGCCACTCCAACGACATCAGCCGGAATTCCAGTCGCGTCTCGCCGTTCCGCCGCTGTTCGATTCGCACGGGCAGGTGGTCGAGTTCGGGTACCGTCCAGATCAATGTTTGTCGCGAAGATCCCTCGCGCTGCTGCAATCCGATCCGCGCCTCGAAGGTTCCCAGCGCGGTCTCGACGGGTTCAGTCCCTTCGATGGAAAAGTTGTAGAGCTGTTCTCCCTCTGCGTCGATCACGCGGTACGTTCTTGCTCCCGCGTTTCGCGCCGCGTCCAGCATGATCTGAACTTGCAAAGCGCCAGGATCCAGCGCGGGCGGTCTCGAGGAGTCGGCATTGAGCCCAGCGAAATCGACATTGAAGCTGTCGTCTCCTCCACGCGTACCGTCTTCGTAGGTGAACTCAATCGGCTCAACCGTTCCGTTTGTCGACGTGAATTCGCTGTTCTCGACGATGGGTCGCGGTACTGCGAGTCTCAGCCAGAATCCCGTGAGCTCGGTCACTGAGCGGAAACGATAAACTGATGCGATCGCGTCATAGTCGATGGTTCTCAACGATCGCCCGCGATCGCGATCTCTGTAGCGCACTTCGTATTCGGCGGAATAAGGCCGGATTGCCGGATCCGTATCGGCCGATGCCGATAGCGGGGTGTTCGCAGCGATGCCGAGTGCGATAAGGCACACGCGCCTCTCGATGTACTTGGACCGGGTCATTAGAACTCAGTCGACCACGACCCGTTCACCCTGAAGCTCGACGACTTCCCCGATCGGCCAGGCTTCTTCACCGCTCGCGGCTAGGCTCGCGAGCGCCGTCTCTACATCTTCACGGGCGACGATAACGATCATTCCGACGCCGCAGTTGAAGGTGCGGAACATCTCATCGCGAGCGACGCCTTGTGCCTGTAGCCACTTGAACACTGCGGGCGTCCGCCACGCGGCCTGTTGCAGGCTGACGCCGAGCCCATTCGGCAGTACACGCGGAATATTCTCGGTCAATCCGCCCCCTGTGATGTGGGCTATCCCCTTAACGTTCGTCGTCGATACCAGGCCCGCCACCGCGCGAACGTAGATCCGCGTAGGGGCCAGAAGTCGATCTATCAGGCGCCGCCCTTCCAGATCCATAAAGGCCGCGTCGGGGCTAATGTCGAGCACGCGCCGAATCAACGAGAATCCGTTCGAGTGCGGTCCTGATGACGCGATACCTATTACGCTGTCACCGGCAGCGATAGATAGGCCGTCGATGATCTTCGGCTCGTCGACGATGCCGACGCAGAAACCGGCGAGATCGTATTCTCCCGATGCGTGCATACCGGGGTGCTCGGCCGTTTCGCCGCCTATCAGCGCTGCGCAGGAGAGCTCGCAGCCGCGGGCGATGCCGCGTATAACGCGTGCGGCAATCTCGACTTCCAGCTTCGGCGTGACGAAATAATCGAGAAAAAACAAGGGCTCAGCGCCCACGACTATGACGTCATTGACGCACATTGCGACCAGATCGATGCCAACGTCGTCGTGCGCGTCGTGTTCCAAGACGAGTTTAAGCTTCGTCCCGACCCCGTCGGTTCCGGACACGAGCACGGGATTCTCGTAGCGTTCCGTGGCCAGTCGAAACAGTCCGCCGAACCCGCCGAGACCGCCGATTACTTCGGAGCGCGACGTTCTCTTGACGGCGTCACGAATCCGGTCGACGAGCCGTTCTCCAGCATCGATATCCACGCCGGCGGCCTTGTAAGTGAGTGGATCCTTGGCTGTCATGCTTCCCTTTATGACGCGACGGGGAATCGCGCTGAGGCCGCTATAATAAGCCAGCTCTTTCGACAGTGGACAGTGATGACTCGATTTCCCCGCATTCGGCG
>CAJIBS010000472.1_pt1 | contig 13574 bp, 12 predicted proteins | sample 9199411 | NCBI WGS metagenome assembly CAJIBS01 (sample SAMEA7708312, study PRJEB35096) | sediment metagenome | biome: marine neritic benthic zone biome [ENVO:01000025]; feature: sediment [ENVO:00002007]; material: shallow marine sediment [ENVO:03000034] sea grass bed [ENVO_01000059] ... | reverse complement strand
CTGGGTATGAAATGAATGCTCCTGACCGGCACGGTAGTCGCTCGCGGAAGGGTCTCCATAACCCATGCGATAGAAATACCGGCTATCCGCTTGCAGATCGGAAACGGTTATCTCAGCGATATTATCCGCGTTAGCCACGACGGCATTCGAACGCGACGAGTAATTCCCAGGCTGATCGCCGTACTCAACGAAGACGGTCGTTCCTGCTTCAACTAGTGCGTGAACCGTAACGGAGTCATCTGTAGGACGACCGAGCAGGATGTTCTCAGATCGGGTCGACTGTGCGCCCGCGATACCGACAATCTGGACGGACGTCGCCAGCACGGCGATCCCGATACCGACAAAGGCTATAGCTCTTAACACACTGCCACCTATTGAATTCGCTGACCGTAACACCGCGGCAACGGGCTGCGGTCAGCCTTGTTTCACTGAACCGCAATAACTCGACGCAACCTCACTCACCAATTCTATCGCTGCTTACTTGCCGCGGTAAGCCATGTTCAGAAATGTTATAGCTGGCAACGTTGCGTTTATGCGCTTGATTCTCAAAGATAATTTCTAACCGCTACAGTGAGCCTTCAGGTACACTTGCTCGGTCCTCCGACCGAGAACACGATGAGATTACCAGCGCTTTCCGCATTGCTTGTTGCGTCCGTTTGGTGCGCATCGGCTACAGCCGCTCCCAATATTCTGCTGATTGTGGCAGACGACATGGGGTTCACGGACCTCGGTTCTTTCGGCGGTGAGATTCCGACTCCCAATCTTGATGCACTCGCCGACAACGGCATCCGCCTGGCCAATTTTCACGCCGCACCCGTCTGTGCGCCCGCGAGGGCGATGCTGCTGTCCGGGATGGACAACCACGAGGCTGGCATCGGATCGATGGACGTTAAGCGTGCCTACGACAACGGTACCGCGCCTTTACGTGACCACCCGGGCTACGGACGACGAGGCTATGAGGGCTATCTGAGCTACCGAGTCGCGGCTTTGCCTGAGCTTCTGCGTGATGCCGGCTATCACACCTACATGGCCGGCAAATGGGATGTCGGCCGAGCGCTGGTAGAGGAGCACAATCCAGCCGGCCGCGGATTCGAATCCTCGTTCGTCCAAACGACAGGTACTGCGTTGCATCTGACGCCGGCGGACGGCGGCGCCCACGGCGGCATTTCTCGGGCAGATCCACTCATCTACCGCGAGAACTGGGAAGTCGTCACGGAGCTGCCTTCAGATTACTTCTCGACGGCGTTCTATACCGACAAGATCATCGAATATATCGACGAGAACCGCGGCGACGGACAACCGTTTTTTGGCTACCTCGCATTGAGCGCACCGCATTGGCCTTTGCAGGCACCGGAGGAGTGGCGGGACCGGTATGCGGGTCACTACGCCGAAGGCTATGACGTGATTCGAGATCGTCGTGTCTCGCGCGCGCAGGAACTTGGCGTGCTCCCGGCTGCACCGGAAATGCAGAACTACCAGCGACAATCCGTGCCTTGGTCGTCGCTCAACGAGGGCGAACGCGTTGAGCAGGAACGCGTCATGGAGCTCTATGCGGCGATGATGGGCAATCTCGATTTTCATGTCGGGCGACTGCTGAACTATCTGCGAGAGACTAATCAGCTCGAGGACACCTTTGTTCTATTCATGTCCGACAACGGCGCCTCGGGCGGCTTCCCCCGCTCGATGGCGCAGGGTTACGACAATAGCCTCGAGAACATGGGAGATCGCGATTCCTTCGTCGACTACGGCAGAGGCTGGGCGGAAGCGGCCATGGCACCCTTTCGGGGAGTAAAATCGTCGATGGCCGAAGGTGGCGTTCGCGCTGCGGCAATCGCGAGCCATGGCTCGCTCGCAGAACCCGGTGGCATCTCTCCAGCCTATCTGACGATGCAGGATGTAATGCCGACGTTGCTGGAGATAGCGAGTGTTGAACATCCCGGGGAAAGTTACGGTAACCGCCCTGTTCTCCCCTTACGCGGCAAGTCCTTCCTGAATCATCTTCGCGGCGCCGAAGATACTGTGCACGGCCCCACCGAGGCCGTCGGCTGGGAACTGGCCGGGGAGCGCGCTCTGATTCGCGGCGACTGGAAGCTGCTGTGGCTGGCGGATGACGAGCCGGGCTGGGAGCTGTTCAACTTCCGAAACGATCCTTATGAACGCAATGACCTGGCAGCGGCTCGACCGGAACTGACAAGCGAGCTGATTGACCTGTGGTACGACTACGCTGAGGAAGTGGGCGTCGCGATCATTGAATGACGATCGGCGATGCGATCTAGCCGTCGCACCGTCGAAGGATTAAGCCGCCATACGAAGAGTGCATGGCATTGAAAGCGGATGTTGTTGCCGCCCGGCAGCCCACGGATCATCATCGGATTTCCTGGGTTGATTGGAAGGCTTGTGAAATTCCTAGAATCTCTATCGCCCCACGTACATTGGGGCATGCGCGCTTCCATAGCCGCGACCTACCTCTACCACGGTTCCCATAAGTTCCCGCCCACCGCGTTGGTTGAGAACCTGGGATTTCCGATGTGGTTCGCCTGGATCATCGCGGTGACGGAGATCGTGGCAGCCCTGTGCTTCCTGGTAGGACCGTTCACTAAGGATCTGGTCACGCGCGTAGGCGCCGTGTTGGTGGCTACCAATATGATTGGAGCTATCGCGATCGTCCACAATTCGGCCTGGGACTACCGGGCCGGTGGCATGGAATTTCAGATTCTGATCCTCGCAGTCGCGACCTATTTCCTCGTTAAGGGTAACGAGGTCTAGCGCCAAGCAACGAGTCGGCGTCGCTGCCTAGTTCTCGACCAGCCAGTCGAGCGCGACCTGCACGCCGCCCGGCTTGAACGGGACGCCGGCCGCCTTGAGGCCCATCTCTACTCCCGAGATCGTGCCAGCGAGCATCAGATCGTTGAACCAGCCGAGGTGGCCGATTCGAAAAGCCTTGCCCTTGAGCTTGCCCAGACCCGTGCCCAGTGTCATGTCGTAGCGGTCCAGAATAAGCTCGCGAAGCGCGTCGGCGTCGTGGCCCTCCGGCATTAACAAGGCGGTCAACGCGTGCGAGCGCTCGCTCGGATCCAAGCTAACGATCTCGAGACCCCAGGCAGCGACTGCGCGGCGAGTGGCCTCCGCGAGTCGTATATGACGGGCGAAGACGTTATCGAGGCCCTCTTCGAAGAGCATCGACAATGCTTCTTCGAGACCGTAGAGAAGATTTGTGGCCGGCGTGTAAGGGAAGTATCCCGTCCGATTCGACTCGACGACCGCGTTCCAGTCCCAGTACGACCTCGGCAAACTTGCCGTCTTCGTAGCTTCGAGCGCACGGTCGCTAACCGCATTGAAGCCGAGCCCCGGGGGCAGCATCAGGCCTTTTTGAGAGCCGCCAACAGTCACGTCGACGCCCCACTCATCATGCCGGTAATCGATCGAGCCCAGCGAGGAGATCACATCGACGAGAAGTAGCGCAGGATGGTTCTCGGCATCGAGAGCCGCGCGAACCGGCGCGATGTGACTGGTCACACCCGTCGATGTCTCGTTGTGCACGACGCCGACAGCCTTGATCTGCCTGTCGCTGTCAGCCGCGAGCCTCTCCGCGACCGTTTCCGCATTGACTCCGCGACGCCAATCCCCGGGAATGAATTCCACGACGAGCCCGAGACTCTCTGCGATGTCGCGCCAGAGAACCGCGAACTGTCCAGTCTCAACCATCAGGACTTTGTCTCCGGGAGAGAGCGTGTTGACCAGGGCGGCCTCCCAGCACCCAGACCCGGATGAAGGGAAGACGACGACCGGTCCCTCGCACTTGAAGACCTTGTTCAATCCCGGCAGGACTCGGTGCGTCAGCTCTGCGAACTCGGGGCCGCGATGATCGATCGTCGGTCGATCGATGGCCCGCAAGACGCGGTCGGGCACATTGGTGGGCCCTGGTATCTGTAGAAACTGCCTTCCGGACTTCATTGCGCCCCCATTGTTCTTATTTCACGACATAGAAACTGCTAAACACGATTTCTATGATCAGAAAATCTCCTCCATAAAGTCAATCATAGCTTTCCAGGAGCGTCGATCCCCGATTTCACTGTATTGAGCACCGTTATCCGGATCGTTGGCTTCGGGATTCGTGAATGCGTGAAGCGTGTGACCATAACCGTGGATCTGCCAATCGGCACCCGCGTCGGTCAGTTCCGCGGCCAGATCGACAACCTTGTCAGGCGGGACCAGAGGATCGTCCCAGCCGTGTAGAGCCAGCACCTTGGAAGCGATCTTATTGCCTTCGGTATTTCCCGGCGGCTGGAAGAGGCCATGAAGGCTTACGACGCCGAGCACGTCAGCGGCCGTACGCGCCATATCGAGGACGCAGAGACCGCCGAAGCAGTAGCCGATCGCCGCGACCCGCGATGAGTCCACACCCGGCTGCTGACTTGCGACTGCGAGCGAAGCCTTCAGACGCTGCTGCAGCATCGCGCGATCTTCCAGGAACGGCTGCATCAGCGCAGCGTTCTCTTCAGGGTTGTTGCCGCGGTTACCCTTGCCGTAGAGATCCAGACAGAACGAAGAGTAGCCCAGTTCGGCCAGGTCACGCGCACGCGAGAACTCGAGTTCGCTAGGTCCGGCCCAGGCATGAGAAATGAGCACGCACGGGAACGGCGCAGCAGCGGAGTCGTTCCATGCAAAATAACCTTCGAAATCGGTGCCTTCGGAAGTGTAGTCGACAACAGACGTTTGAACGGACATTGGAGTTACAGCTCCTTGGTTTGGAGTGAGATTGTTTTAATTCGCAGCGTCTAAAGCGCGCCGCGCCATGACGGTGACGAGATGGGCTCGATACTCCGCGCTCGCATGCATATCTTCATTGAGATTCTGCATCGGAATCCGGATGTTCTCGATCGCTCGGGAGTCGAAATCTTCAGCGAGCGCGCTCTCCATTTCGCCAACACGGAAAGCCGAAGGCCCGGCTCCGGTAACGGCGACGCGTACGCCGTCGGCGAACTCTGCGACCATAACGCCGACGATCGCGTATCTAGACGCCGGATTGGGAAACTTCACATAGCCAGCGCGTTTCGGCACCGGAAAACTCACACTCTGAAGTAATTCCCCAGGCTCCAGGCTGGTCTCGAACATCCCAGTAAAGAAATCATCTGCGGCGATCGTTCGCGCTGATGTCCTGATGGTTGCGCCAAGACCCAATACGCCGGCAGGGTAATCGGCTGCAGGATCGCTATTTGAAACAGATCCACCGATCGTCCCGCGATTTCGAACCTGCGAGTCGCCGATCCCGTTCGCGAGAACGGACAGTGCCGGGATTCGCTCACGCACCAGCTCCGATCTTGCAACAGCGTCATGTATCGTCATCGCGCCAATCTCGATAGAGCCGTTCTCGGCGTTGATACCGCGCAGTTCGTCGAGCCCGGCCAGGTCGATGAGACTGCCAGGCGCTGATAGTCGTAGCTTCATCGCGGGCAGCAATGTCATCCCGCCTGCGAGCCACAATCCTTCATCCGCGGAACGGTATTGATCGAGCGCTTCGGACAGAGAATTCGGACGGCGATATTCGAACGGATACATCTATCGGCTCCTGATTTCTTCCGCAGCAGCTTTTACCGCTTTCACAATGTTGTGATAACCGGTGCAGCGGCACAAATTGCCCTCGAGCCATTTTCGAATCTCTGCTTCGCTCGGGTCCGGGTTACGTTCGATCAAATCGACCGCGCTCATGATCATGCCGGGAGTACAGAACCCACATTGCAATCCGTGATTCTCATGAAATGCCTGCTGCATGGGATGCAACTTATCGCCGGACGCCAGCCCTTCGATCGTCGTGACTTCCGCATCGTTCGCGGTGACTGCAAGAACGGTACAACTTTTTACCGAACTTCCGTTGAGATGCACAACGCAGCATCCACATTGGCTCGTATCACAGCCGACATGAGTGCCCGTCAAACGCAGCTCCTCACGGAGCAGCTCGACGAGCAGCGTCCTGGGATCGACATCAGCCGTTACCGCATTGCCGTTAACCGTTAAAGAGACTTTAACTGTCACTATCCAGTTCCTATTCGTTCAGCCCGCGCCGCGGGCAAGAAAAAGCAGCACGACAACTATCGCGATCGCCGCTGCCATAATCGCTATCCAAATCGATCGCCGCGAAGATGGCGGCGCACTCGACGCGACTCGCTCAGCGTTCTCGTCTATGTCTTGAGTGAGACGGTCGAAGAAATCGTCAGCTATCTTTCGTGTCGCTGCTACGACAAGCCGTGACCCTAGTTGTGCGAGACGTCCTCCGACCTGAAACTCCGCAGAGTATCTAAGGACTGTTTCATCGCCATCCTCGGTGAGTGTTACGTCGGAAAATCCCTTCCCGAAGCCGACGGCACCGGCTTTACCCTCCCCTTCGAGACGATAACTTTCCGGCGGATTGGCGTTTACGATCTTCAGGTTACTTGAAAAGACCGCCTTCACCGGACCGATCGCCGTTTTGACACGGGCGCGATAGCTATCGTCTTCGAGGAGCGTCAGTTCTTCGCATCCGGGAATGCAACGTCGCAGGACTTCTTGATCCAGCAAGGCATCCCAGACTTCCTCACGACTCAACGACAAGCGATATTCTCCCTCGATATCCATTTCTTACGGCGGCGCATACTCGCGCGCGTTACAACTGCTCCAGCATCTGCCGAAGTTCGTCCATGTCCATCTCATCGGTATGGCGCGGCCCGAGACTGACGCAGTCCCATGGCAACAACGGCGCGTCAGGAGACCACACGAACACCCGCGAGATCTCGACTGGCTCATGGTAGTTCTCGGGATCAAGAACCGTAAGATCCAGTCGTAGATTCATACTGTCTTCGAGGCGCGTGTAGCGCTCGACAACTCGCGCGCCGGAGCTCAGCGGAAGACTGGTTTGAGCTATTACGACGCCGCCTGCGAGATGCGTCGTATCGATGACGAAGACGTCGCCTTCCCAACTACCGCGGGAATAGCCAAGCCCGGTCGACGGTTCGTCCGCCCGCGGCTCACTACCGTCCAGATAAATCGTGCGTACCGCATCGTCGCGCTCGAAGCGCATCTCGAGGTTGTCGCCCACACGGACGAAGTCGACGGTTGCGACACCCGGCGTTAAAAGCAGAGCGGGAATCACTTCAGGTTCACAATCGTCCCATTGTCGCGGATCGCCGTAATTGGGATCGTAGTTATCGAATGAGGACTGCCCTGCCGCAGTCATCCGATACTCATCCGGTTCCTGAATCGTCAACTCCCCAACGTACCTGCCTTCGATCTGCTGCGCTTGACTGACAGCAGCGGTCATCATTACCGGCGCCGCAAGTACGGTCAGCATCCAGTATCTGAAGTGCGCATGTGCCGTATGCGCGATCGGCCTGCAGTAAGCGTTCGCAGTCATGGCATCACGTATCCCATCTTGCCGGGGAACTCTTCTTCCAGCGCCAGCAGCGAAGCGGCGTCCACTAGAAAACATTCACCCCGATTCAGTCGCCCTTCGATTCCTGCGCAAGTCGGCAATCGTTCCCGCAAGCGCCGCATGATCGGAGTATCGCCGCGTATGCCGTAGGCGACGATCAGTCTGGACGGATCCGAATCCGCTGTGCCGTGAACCAACATCGCGCGTAATCGACCGCGATTCGGAGTAGCCGATGCAAGAATAGCGATCGTCAGTTTGTCGCCGGTACTGACCATATCGGCGGTCCAGCCTTCCCGAGATAGCGTTGACGCAGAACTCAGTTCTATCAACCAGTCCTCGACGCTCCCGTCCACACTCTCCAGATTGACCAGAAGTGCGCTATGCGGATTCAGTAGCCTGAAAATTTCGACAGTTCCGTCAAAAATTTCGATAGACTGGATTTCTCCTGCAACGCGTTGCGCGAAGGAATGGTGCGCAGTACTTTGCGTCGAAATAAGAAATATTGTTCCGGACAACACCGACACAAGAACGAGACGCACGCTGAAACGATTAGAGAAATTCATCGTTATTACTATCCTGCCTTTCTACGCGGGCAGATTCTCTCCGATCAATTGCAGAACCAGAACCGCGTGCTCGTGGATGTGCTCGGTCGACATTCGACGTTGTAGTATCTATGTAAGCTATTGTATATGCAGCTAGTTCGACCCGCACCGAGATTCCATCTTCGTCGCATAAATTTTTGTAACGCTTCCATGCTATTTCGGCCGCATAGAGACTAAAAAACCATTATAGAGATCTCGAAATGAACTCAAGCAGACGCGAATTTCTTAAGCAAGCGCTAATCGCATCATCCGCGATTGGTATATCCAGATCGGCGACGGCACAGAACACGAGCGGTGAGCAAATCCGGCGAATAGCCGCGGAAGAAACATTCGCCGTTCCTGAAGTTCTCGACGCGCTTCGGGATTTGCTCGAACGCGAACCCGACAGAGAGCCGGGGCTAATAGCGCCACCGTATATCGTCACGGACACGATTCGTGCGCTGACGGACCTCGGCGAATCACGGCTGGCGTCTATGGATGCAGCCCGCATCGACAAACAATTGCTGTCTCACTGGTCCCCCGGCGTCCAGGTATTCGACCCCGATCAAGGCACGGAGCTCGCGCAGCTCGTCAACGACAGACTGGCATCGGCAGTGGCGGATCACCCCGACAGATTCGCCGGTCTTGCCACAATCGCGCCGCAGTCTCCGGGCGATGCGGCACTGGAACTCGAGCGCGCCGTATCGAGCCTCGGCCTGAACGGCGTAATGATCAATTCACACACGAATGGTGAACACCTCGATGACCCCAAGTACTGGGCTATCTTCGAGTCTGCCCAGGCGTTGAACACTCCGATCTATCTACATCCACGCACACCCCCAGCGCAAATGTATGGCGCTTTCACAGACTACGTTATGGATCGCGCGTTGTGGGGCTACGCCGCTGAGACATCGTTACACGTCATTCGCCTGATCATGGGTGGCGTCTTTGACGCGTTCCCGAATCTGACGATTGTTCTCGGTCATATGGGAGAAGGCATTCCGTTCTGGCTCGACAGACTGGATTCGGTTGCATCGCGAACCGGCATGCCCGACCTGGAGCGCTTACCTAGCGAATACTTTCGCGACAATATCTACGTAACGACCAGCGCCATGTTCTGGGATCCCGTGCTGACGTTTTGCCAGGAAGTACTGGGCACTGACCGGATAATCTTCGCAGTAGACTCTCCGTTCGCATCGAGCGAGCGTGCCACTGAATGGCTGGACGCGGCCCCGATCGCGCTCGAGGACAAGCATAAGATCTATTACGAGAACGCCGAGCGAGTATTCTCTCTTTAGAATCCACTCGAACAAGCCGACGTTCTATGCCGATTGACGAAAAAGTAATCGCGCGTCTATGGCCCCGAAGCAGACCGCGGGTGACTATAGCGCGCTGTACTTCGACTCGAGCAGAGCATGAGATTCTGTAGCTATCGACACGATGGCCGAGACTCGTACGGCGTATATACCGATGAGGGGATAATCGATCTCGGCAACCGCATCGGCGCTCGCTACGCGACGCTGGTGACCTTGATCGCCGATGATGCGTATGCGTTCGCTGAGAACGCCGTAAAGAAAAGCGGCACGGACTACGAACACGACGACGTAGAGTTTCATCCGTTGACGCTCGAATCCGTCAACATTATTTGTCACGGCCTGAATTACCGCGATCATCTCGAAGAACTCGGAAGAACGGCATCCCCTTATCCTCGCGGATTCTTCAAGACCCGTCAGGCGCTGGTCGGACATCAGCAGCCGCTCGAGATGCCGAACGTCTCCAATGAATACGACTATGAAGGCGAGTACTGCATTGTGATCGGTAAGCGCTGCCATCGCGTATCAGAAGATAACGCCCTGGACTACGTTGCCGGCTACACCATTCTTATGGATGGATCAGTCCGAGACTATCAACAACGAACGACGTTTCAGGGAAAGAATTTCTGGCGCTCAGGATCGATGGGGCCATGTATGGTCACAAGAGACGCAGCGCCGGCCTGGCCCGAGACGCGCCTCGAGACCCGCCTGAACGGAGAAACGATGCAATCGGCAACGCTTGCGGATCTTATTCATGGCGTACCGTCGCTCGTTTCCTATTTCTCACAGATCTGCGAACTTCGCCCAGGGGACATCATCTCGACAGGAACTACCGGCGGCGTGGGACATGGACGAAATCCACCGGTCTATATGAAACCCGGCGATACGGTCGAAGTAGAGATCACGGGCATCGGCGCTCTCTCCAATCGCGTCGAATAACAACCGAACACGATAAAGGCTACTCACATGAGCGCATCGAACACGTCTGTTACTTACGCCCTTGGCGAGCAGAAAATGGCGCCGCTGCAGATCCGCATCGTCATCATCTGCTGGGTACTGAATACACTCGACGGTTTCGATTTATTCGTCATCGCATTCGCCGCGCCGGTCATTCGCGCAGAATGGGGCGTCTCGCCACAGGAACTTGGATTGCTGTTCAGCTCCGGCGTCGCGGGAATGACGGTCGCTTCTTTCCTGCTCGCACCGCTCGCTGATATCTACGGCCGCCGCAACACGATAATCGCTTTCCTCCTCGTTATCGTGGCCGGACTCTTCTCGACGGCCGTGGCGCCATCGCTCGGTTGGTTGATAGCCGGCCGTTTCGTGACCGGCCTCGGGATCGGCGCGATTCTCGCGAGTTTGAACACGCTGGTCGCAGAGTACTCCTCGGAAGAGCGACGAAACTTCGCTTTGAGCTTCATGCATCTGGGTTTCACTGCCGGCGCGATAATCGGTGGGCTGGTCGCCGCGAACATCATCGGCGTGTACGGCTGGCGATCGATCTTCGTCGTTGCAGGCATCGCGTCGACAATCATGATTCCTATCGTCGTGTTCGGGTTACCGGAGTCCATCGACTTCCTGGTGACGAAACAGCCACGAAACGCGCTGGCGAAAGCCAACGACATACTGGCGCGAATCGGCCAACCCGCGCTGGACGCGCTGCCTGAGCGTGTTGAATCCGGGCAAAAGGTTCGCCTGGCGGCGGTGTTCGCTCCGAGCATGCGGCAATCGACTTTCGCTCTCTGGGGAGCCTTCTTCTGCGCTTTCGCGACGCTGTTCTTCTTTCAGAGCTGGCTGCCCTCGATCCTGACTGAAGCGGGGCTCGCGCTCTCGCAGGGCATCTCGGCGAACATCTTCTACAGCGTCGGCGGCGCGATCGGAATGCTCCTGCTTGGCTACCATTCCACGAAGTTTGGTCTCTTCAGATTGATTCGCTGGTACTTCTTCGGCTGCATGCTGGCGATCGTCGCCTTGTCGTTCATCGGAACCGAACTCAATCTGATTATCGTTCTCGCAACGGCGATCGGTTTCTTTGTCTATGGCTACATCGCCGGGCTATTCGCTGTCGCGGCGCGCCTGTATCCCGCGCACGTACGGACCACGGGCGTCGGATGGGCTATCGGCATCGGTCGAATCGGGTCAACGCTAAGCCCGACTTTCGCCGGGTTGCTGTTCGCGGCAGGCTGGACCAGCACGGGTGTATATTGGGTTTTTGCCGTCCCGCAAGTGTTGGCGCTGTTCCTGATGCTGCTGATCAGGCTTCCGGGAGACTCCGACTCAACGCGCTGAACTGGTAGCGGCGACGCGCTCCTCTTCGATTACGGAGCCATCGCTCGCGATCTTTTGCCAGACACGCAGCGGGGTCGCGGGCATTCCGACATCCTCGATACCGATCGGATATAGCGCATCGCTGAGTGCGTTAAAGAACGCACCGAGCGCCGGCGTGGTACCTCCCTCGCCGCCGCCTTTCACACCGAGCGGATTGCTCTTCGCTGCGGTTGGATTCGACGCCAAATCGAAATTCGGCAGATCGTCGGCTCGCGGCATGCAGTAGTCCATGAAGCTGCCCGACAGAATCTGCGCGCTGTCCTCATCGTAGACGATGTTCTCCATCATCGCTTGCCCCATTCCCTGAGCGATTCCGCCATGCCCCTGACCTTCTACGATCATGGGGTTAATTTCGAGTCCCGCATCGTGCACGAGTACGTGCCGAACCAGCTCGACGATACCCGTCTCCGGATCGACTTCGACTTCCGAACACGCGCAGCCGTTGGGGTATGCCGGGAGTCTGTCGTGAATTTCCTCGGTTACTGACAAGCTGCGCGGGAACCGGTCTGGCAAGTCACCCGATTCACACGAAGCGGCAATTTCGAAGATGGAAAGACTTCTCCCATCGGCGCCGCTCGAGAACTGGCCGTTGTGATAGGCGAGGTCAGCGAGTTCTGCGCCGAGAACATGCGCAGCAACCGGCGCCGCCAGCGCTATAAGGGATTCAGCGGCGCCGACCATCAGCGTCCCGACCAGACGCATCGAGCGATCCGAATGGGCGCCGCCTCCTGTTGTCACCTCGTCGGTATCGCCGGTCGCAAGGTCGACGCAGTCGACAGGAACGCCCAATCGATCGGCCAGTACTTGCGCAAAGGCTGTCTCATGACCCATGCCCATACACTGCGTTCCGACCGTCAACTCGAGTCGGTGCTTCGACATAGCAGTAAGCCGCGCGGTTTCGTGCGGAAAGCCGACCGGTATCTCCATGAAACTGGCAAGCCCGATGCCCCTGAGCTTTCCGTTGGTCTCAGACTCAGCACGTCGCTGCTCGAAACCGTTCCAGTCGGCAATCTCCATGGTCATATCCATGGTTTTCTCGAATTCACCGGAGTCGATCTCGATTCCCGTTCTGCCGTGATAAGGCAGCTCATCGGGCGACACGAGGTTCTTCCTTCTGAGTTCGATTCGGTCGATATTCTGTTCCCGGGCATAGATATCGAGCAGTCGTTCGAACGCATAGACCAGCTCTGGCCGACCTGCGCCACGGTACGGTCCGGTCGGCACGGTATTCGTCAAAACACCTCTTACGCGCGTATGTGCGAGCGGAACGCGGTACGTCGAAGTACACAGGCGTGAAACGTTCTGCACCGGGGCAAACGAAACCGGGGCGGCGCCGATGTTGGCGACGAAGTCGAGTTTGATGCCAACGAAACGATGATCGGCATCGAATGCGAACGACAGATCCAGTTTATTGTCGCGACCGTGAGTATCGCTCTGGAAGGTCTCGCTTCGAGTTGATGTCCATTTCACGGGGCGTCCAGTGCGACGCGCAGCCCAGGTCAATAGAACGAAATCAGGATAGAGAAAGTTTCTCGGTCCGAACCCACCGCCAACGTCACGAGAGACTACGCGCACTTTGTCGCCGGGCACACCAAAGACCTTCATGAGGCCGTTCTTCAGTCGAATGGAACCCTGGCTTCCGGCATAAAGAAGATAACGCCCTGCCTCAGCGTCGTAGTCACCTATTCCGCTCCTAGGCTCGGTCTGCGCCCCCGCAACGCGGTTGGTCACGAATGAGCGATGTACGACGTGGGCCGCGGTCTCGAAGCTTCTGTCGACTTCGTCCGCATCGTCCCAAAACAAAGTATCCAGGCAAATATTGCCGCTGGCGCTCTCCCAGAGCTGCGCGGCATCCGCAGACATGGCGGCATCGATCGACGCGGACGCGGAAAGCTCCGCATAGTCGACGGCAACGAGTTCGGCCGCATTTTTCGCGGCATCCGCGGT
>CAJIBS010000423.1_pt1 | contig 13574 bp, 13 predicted proteins | sample 9199411 | NCBI WGS metagenome assembly CAJIBS01 (sample SAMEA7708312, study PRJEB35096) | sediment metagenome | biome: marine neritic benthic zone biome [ENVO:01000025]; feature: sediment [ENVO:00002007]; material: shallow marine sediment [ENVO:03000034] sea grass bed [ENVO_01000059] ... | reverse complement strand
TCATCACGACGACACACATCAACTGGCCCTATTTCGACACAATCGGCACGCCTCAGAGCGAGGCCATCGAGTTGGAGGAACGGTTCACGGTCAGCGAGGATCAAACTCGGCTCCACTACAGACTTACTATCACTGATCAACCGACGTTTTCGGAACCTGCCGTCTATGAGCGTTATTGGTTGGCTCTGGGGTCGACCATCAGACCCTACGCCTGTCAGGTCTACTGATGGCTTTACCTGACTCCCTGGTACGGCTTCATCTTATGAGCGACTCAGCCCGCAGCAACAAGAGAGCATGCGTTAGCCGTCGCTTTGCGGTGGTCGAGTTTGTGGCGGTGATGATCTTAGGCGCGCTGATCGTCCTGCCGCAGCAAGCGTCCTCTCACCATATGGTGGAGAGCTAATATGAGAGAGCTGATCTGGGTCGTCACTATGGGCAGCATCGCCTGCCATCTGACTGCAATCGCGCAGACGCCCGAAACTTCGGGCCAGAGTTCTACGCCCGATTTCTCCGGTATATATGATGCTTCCAGCGTACCTATAGGCTCGAGCGTCCTTTCAGAGCCCGACCTCTATCCGTTAACGGATGAAGGGGACCTGGCACTTAGCGCTTACGACCGTGTAGAGGCGGACCGCCAGAACACAGACGATTGTGCGCCCGAGACGATGCCGTCCGAACGATTCACATGGTCACCGGAAGCAGAGATTCGTGCGTGGAATTGCATCAGCTTCGGTGATCGACACGAAGAACCCGATATCGATGAACTGGCGCGAATGCTAGAAGCGTTGTAGGACTGCGGATTTATGCGTTAGAGCACCGGGATTAGACTACTAGCGCTGGTGGTTGACCGCTATTGGCTGAAAGGAATCTTCCGTGAAACTCGTTAACAGGAATTGGAGTTGGCATTTCTAAGAAAAGACTAGACCGCCGGCATCATGGGGGCGAGTATGGGGCATGCCAAATTAGTTGTGTTTCGGTTTCCAGTTAGGAGGTTTGAAGTGTGAACCGAGAACGGCGCGAAAGCTATCGGGTTTCCGTGAAACCAACGAGTGGTTTGGCGCTCTCTATGCAAGTGTCGGGCCGACAATGGGAGGCCGTGGCAGGAAATATCAGCGCTGACGGCATATTTCTCCGGCTGGACCCGGACGCTCCAGTTGAGCTGCCGATCGACAGTAAGGTCGACGTGGAGATCACGTTCGCTGGTGAGACGATACAGCTGCGCGGAGTTGTTCGATCCCGCCGATCCGGGGGATACGGCGTCTTATTCCCAGAGAGGATAGATGAGAACTTCATAAACCCGCTAGATCAACTTGGGCGCATCTGGGCGGAGCTACAGCGAGATATTCTTTCCACGCGGGTACTTCGCAAACTTGAATGACTGCTTCTGGCCGCAAGGTGCCGTCCGTTGACGGTCAATATGCATGCTGCTGCATAGCACGCTTTACGCTAGGTGACGGCGTCGGGGGAGGCACTGTGGCTATCCAGTCGCTTAGCAGAAGTACCAGTCAAACCTATTAGCGGGTTAGATAGCCTTCAAGCTGTTCGATCAACGCCTCCTGATCTTCGATTACAGCCTTCGCGAGATCGCGGATAGAGACCGTCCCGACGACGCCAGAGTCGTCGGTCACTGGCAAGTGTCGGACTGATTTCTCTATCATTAACGACAGGCCGTCCTGGACTGTCGCGTCGGGAGTGATAGTAAGCACTGGAGTACTCATTACAGCGCTGACCGGTGTGTCCTGTGAGCGAAGCCCCGAAAGAATGACCTTGCGCGTGTAGTCGCGCTCGGAGAAGAAGCCAACCAGCTCCTCGCCTTTCATTACGAGCAAGGCGCCCACGTTATGCTCCGCCATGAGGCGAATGGCCTCGAGCACAGTTTCATCGGGGGACGCAGACCAGACCACTGTGCCCTTCTTCTGGAGAATGTCGCGAATGCTATGCATAGAGTCCTATCTCATTCAGTGTCGCGAAGCTGCGAGCTTAGTCCTAGTGTGCCCAATCATGGGTCGGTAGTCTCTAATCGGTGACCGAGACGCTCGATAACTTCTACCAGGTTCTTGAGTCGCCGCCGCGCCAGCTGTGAATTGTTCCTATCTTCTTCACTTTCGCTGTGCCGGTCTTCCCAGCGGCGGATTCCTTCCTGTTTTTGTCGCTCGCGCGCATCGAACCAACGCACTCGGTCGTCGTGGCTCATGGCTTGGAGATATGTCTGCTTACCAGTGCGGAAGCTTTCGGTAAGACGAATATGGCTTGGGCAAACGACGTCGCAGCATCCGCATTCGATGCAGTCGAACAGTCCGAGAGGTTCGAGCGAATCGAAGAGGTTACGATCGACGGCGCGGTGCAGTTCTTGAGGCATCAGGTAGGCGGGGCAGACGGTCGCGCAGTCGCCACAACTGATGCACGGTTCGGCACGCGTAGGGACGGCTAGCTCCTGTTCGGTCGTAGCGATGATGCAGTTGGTGGTTCGGGTAACCGGCACCGCATCACTGTGGAGCGGAAGGCCCATCATACTACCGCCCATGATCAGACTGCTGATGGATTCGGCAGATCCTCCGCAGAGGTCAATGAGATCCGATACCTTCGTCCCGAAGCGGACCTCGAGGTTACGTGGCTGCTCCAAACCGCCTCCCGTAACCGTGGTCACGCGGGAGGTTAGTGGATCACCATATTTAAGGAACCGGAAAAGCGCGGCGGCGGTACCTACGTTTTGGCAGAGGTATCCGATGTCGGTTGGATGAGCGAGCGACGGAACTTCGTGACCTGTCAGTGCTTGAATGAGCTGGCGCTCGCCTCCTGCTGGATAGATGCACGGTAGAGCGACGAGGGCCAGCCGCGCGTCGTCGTCTAGAAGCTTTATCGCGGACTCCAGCGCCTGCTGGGCTTCGGGCGTGTCCTCCTCGACCGCGATGAATCCTTTGTCGGCACCTGTTAGTTCAACCAACGCGATCGCTCCGGCGACCACGTCATTCGGCGCGGCGCGCATGAGCATGTCGTCACAACTGATATAGGGTTCGCATTCGACCCCGTTAACGACTACCGCGCGCATCGGTCGACGCCAGGTCGCGCCGACCTTGACGCCGGTTGGGAACGCAGCTCCGCCTAAGCCGGCCAAGCCTGCGCGAGAAAGCGCCGTGGCCATCTGTTCCGGAGTGGCCCATTGTGTTGGGTCTGGCGCTCTAAGTTCGGGCCAGGGTTCGTCAGCTCCATCTACGTCGACGACAGCACACAGGGCTTCTCGACGGTGCATGTGGCCGACCGGGCGGGATTCTAACGACCGCACGATCCCGGAAGAGCTGGCATGTGTCCACGTACTCAGGGGTCCGCCGCCCTCGACCAAAGGCTGTCCTTTGAGCACACGCTGCCCGCTCCGAACTGCAGGTCGTATGTCGCGCACGGACAGACCGCTTTCCAACGGCAGAACGAGTTCTTTCGGGAGCGGTGCAGCCTCGAGAGGAACCCGTGTACTCACGGCTTTGTGAGGCCGCAGCCTAACGCCGACTATCCGGCGCGGCCGGGCATTCACGTCATCCATTCAATTCGGTCTCGTTATAGCTGGTTGACTGGTCGTCTGCGTGGGCTTCACTCGTTCCACTATCTTACATCCGGCGACTCGCTGTTGATCGTTCTTGATGAACCCATTCTCCGTCTACATGGAGAGTCGGGCGTCTATAATCAGTCTCGTGCTGAAGTTCGTGGAAGAGCAGGTTCGGAGAAGGGAGCCGACTGCTGCTTACGCCAAGGCGTTGGAAGAGAGGCGTCCCGGAGCTGAACCATGATGATATGGCGCACGCTTCAACGCAGTAGGCACAGGCGCTCTATATGCGCTTTTGGCCGGAAAAGTCGTTTCTGAAAGGTCAAGACGCCTGGAGATGCATCTCCGGACGAGAACATTCGCCAGGGGGATGGGCTCGATAATGGTCCTCGCCTGATAAAATCTAGATCACTCTTTCAGGTTATAGATATGAATAGACTAGGCTCACTCGCCATCGCAACTCTAGCCTCGCTCGGTCTTCCGAGTAACACGATCGCACACCATTCCAGCGCGCCGCATTTTCACCGCGATGTAACGGTTACTTTGAACGCGACGGTTACGGACTGGAAATTCGTAAATCCCCACGCCTATGTCTACTTCGACGTCACGGACGAGAACGGCGAGATCGACAATTGGCGATGCGAACTATCTGCAGCATCGACCATGACCAGGAGAGGTTGGACCAACGAAACTTTTTATCCGGGACAAGAATTGGTCATCGATGGTAGTCCGGCTATACGAGAAGACAATGTTTGCTTCCTGAATAGCGTGACGTTTGCTGACGGAGTTGAGGTCGCTAGAGGAGGCGAGTTGCCCGAAAATTATCGGCCGCAAGATGCGCAGCAGCAGTTTGCAGTCAATACGGAAGATCGACCCGAATATCTAGAGAACGGGCAACCCAATATCAGTGGCTATTGGGTGCGAGTCAGAGGTCCTGGCGGCGGGCAGGCGAGCGAAGAACTCGGGCTGACTGCCTCGGCCAAAGCAGTTCAAGCTAATTACGAGTTTATTTATGACGTTCCTGCCATCCATTGTGATATCGGCAATATCTTTTTTGGATGGACTCACGACGGCCACGTTAATGAAATCCAGCAATTCGACGATCGTGTTCTATTGCAGTACGGCTATATGGATTATCTTCGTACGATTCGCCTTGATTTGGCGTCTCACCCAGACGATATCGTTCCAACACGCGGTGGCCATTCTATTGGTCATTGGGAAGGCGACACGCTAGTGGTCGATACCATAGGATTCTCGCCCGGATTCCTGGCTTTTCGAACCGGTATTCCCCACAGTGATCAGATGCACACCGTGGAAAGATTTTGGTTTGACGAGGAAACTGAAACCCTTATCCAAAGCTATGTAGCGGAAGATCCGTACTATCTGAATAACGCCTACACGGGACAGAACTCGATGCGGCTCTCGGCCGCCCCTTACGAACCCTACAACTGCGTCGAGTTGAGCGGCGACAACAATCTTCGCCCAAAGTGACGCGGGAGGCCCGACTACCTGTTGATTCGCGTTAACTGTTGTCCGCTTGTGGCGGCAAGGCTCGCTCGCCTCGGGCGACCCGTGAAGGAGATGATCGGAGGAATGACGGGTTGGGCAGATGAGGGATTCAAGTTCGGCACGGTGAACAGCGAGTAGATCCGGTGCCTAAGCAAACGTGTCGAGGAGTGTGCCAATCGCATCGTCGGCGTGTCGCAGCGCGGCCGCGGACGCTTCCAGTCCGCGTTGATGCTGGAGAGCGGAGACCAGCGGATCCGCGAGTTCCAACGGGTCGGTTCGTTCGACCGCTGTCGTCGCAAGCCGATGAGCGTCGGCCTTTAAGCCTCTCAGGTTTTGCTGAATCCCTCCGAGGGCGGAGGTCAATACTGAGTACGTCGTGTTCATCGTGACAACTCGAGATTTCTCCATTCCATTGGGTTCGGTAACGACCCTATCGAAAGAAACTTAACCCCGATTAGACATAGCGACGAAAAAAAACGCTTCCGGAGGGGCTGATTCCACATAACTCGCGAACCGGGCGGACATGCAAGGCACGGGTTTCCGGGCGGTCCGGCCACAAAAACGGGTGCCAATAGTAGGACCAGCGCGTACAATGACCAGCCCGGCTCAGCGAAGAGCCGGCGAGAAAATCAACGAGGAGCGCGAATGGCAAGGGGCATCAACAAAGTAATACTCGTCGGAAATCTCGGCGCCGATCCGGAATCGCGGGCCATGCCGAGTGGCAGTTCGGTCACCAATATTCGCATCGCAACCAGCGAGTCCTGGAAGGATAAGAACACCGGAGACCAGCAGGAGCGTACCGAATGGCACAACGTTGCTTTCTTCGGTCGACTCGCGGAGATTGCGGCGGAGTATCTTCGCAAGGGCTCACAGGTCTATATCGAGGGCAAACTGCGGACGCGTAAGTGGCAGGATCGGGATGGTAACGACCGCTGGACGACGGAAGTTATCGCCAACGAGATGCAGATGCTCGGATCGCGCCCGGGTTCCGGCGCACCCGCGCAGGCAGCCGCGCCCGCGATGGCGCAGCCACCGGCCCCGGCCGCCGCGGAGTTCAACGACGACATTCCGTTCTGACCGACGGCGGGGGCCCTCCCTGCGCAACGCAGTGATTCGCGCGTGCTCACCACGGCTGTCGTGGTATATTAGCCATGAAAAACAATAGCTTAGGATAGTATGCCGGATCGCCTTTACATCCAGACCTTCGGCTGTCAGATGAACGAATACGATTCGTCGAAGATGGCTGACGTACTCGAGGAATCGCTCGACGTCCGCCAGACGAAGGATCCCGCGCAAGCCGACATTCTTCTGCTCAATACCTGCTCGATTCGAGAGAAGGCGCAAGAGAAAGTGTTTTCGCTGCTCGGGCGCTGGCGGCAACAAAAGGAGTCCAGGCCCGGCACGATTATCGGTGTCGGCGGCTGCGTTGCCAGTCAGGAAGGAAAGGCAATCCTCAAGCGCGCGCCATTCGTCGATCTCGTGTTCGGCCCTCAGACCCTGCATCGTCTTCCGGCCATGATCGGCGAAGTCCGCTCGGGACACACCGGCGTCGTCGATGTCAGCTTCCCCGAAATCGAAAAATTCGACGCGATTCCGGCGGCGACAGCGTCCGGTTGCACGGCATTCGTTTCGGTCATGGAAGGTTGCAGTAAGTACTGCACGTTCTGCGTGGTCCCCTACACTCGTGGCGAAGAGATATCGAGGCCGCTCGACGACGTCATTGCCGAGGTTGCCGGACTTGCCGAGCTCGGCGTCAAGGAAGTCAACCTACTGGGCCAGAACGTCAATGCCTATCGTGGACCTGTGCACGGAGGAGGCGTAGCTGACCTCGCGACGTTGATTCACTATGTTGCGGCGATCGACGGCATAGAACGCATCCGATTTACGACGTCGCATCCCGTCGAGTTTACCGACGCCCTGATCGACGCTTACGCAGATGTCGAGGCACTCGCGAACTATCTGCATCTACCTGTGCAAAGCGGTTCCGACCGAATTCTTGCACTGATGAAGCGCGGTCATAGCATTGCCGAATACACGGACAAGCTTATGCGGTTGCGCGACGTACGCCCCGGTATATCGCTCTCGTCCGATTTCATCGTCGGGTTTCCGGGAGAGGATGAGACTGATTTTCAAGCCACGCTCTCACTGATTCGAGAGATCGGTTTCGATCAGTCTTTCAGTTTTATCTACAGCGCGCGGCCCGGTACGCCGGCCGCATCTATCGAGGATCCGACACCGCGCGAGGTCAAGCAGCGCCGCCTGTCCGAGCTGCAGGCGCTCGTTGACGAGCAGGCGCGCGCGATCAGTCGTGCGATGGTCGGTACGGTGCAGCGGATCCTCGTCGAGAGACCATCCGTCAAGACGCCTCGGGAGCTCGCAGGACGCACGGAGAACAATCGCTGGGTCAACTTTATCGGCGATCCGCAACTCGTTGGGCAGTTCGCCGACGTGGTAATCACCGAGGCCATGCCGAACTCGCTGAGAGGCCGTCTGCACGACCCGTCCGTAAACCGTTCCGTCGCATGAAGCCGTGACCAGCACCGATTTCGTTTCCGTTAGTCTCTCGCCCAACGACCATCGACGGATGGTGAATCTCTGCGGACACCTCGATGAGCATCTTAGGCAGATCGAAGATCGCCTCGAGATCCGCATCAAGAGCCGTGGCAATCAGTTCCAGCTCTCAGGTGAAGCGAAGGCGACCGATGTGGGCCGGCGCGTTCTCGAAGACCTCTATGCGAGAACCGAAGACGAAACACTCGATCCCGAGCGCGTCCATATGAGTCTGCAAGAACACTCTCGCACCGGCAGCGGCGCGCGTGGAGACGAGCTTACGTTCCACACTCGACGGCGTGATATCCGTGCGCGTGGTCCGAATCAGCTGGCTTACGCTCGAGCGATGCGCGAGCAGGATTTGATCTTCGGCGTCGGGCCAGCGGGTACGGGCAAGACCTATCTTGCTGTTGCCGCGGCCGTCGATGCGCTCGAAGGCGACCTCGTGCGGCGGATCGTATTAGTTCGCCCGGCGGTCGAGGCTGGTGAAAAACTCGGATTCCTTCCAGGAGACATGTCGCAGAAAGTCGACCCCTATCTGCGCCCCATGTATGACGCGTTATACGAGATGCTGGGTTTTGACCGCGTCGGCAGACTCATCGAGAGGAACATCATCGAGATCGCGCCGTTAGCGTTCATGCGCGGCCGAACACTGAACGAGTCGTTCGTCATTCTGGACGAAGCCCAGAACACGACAGCCGAGCAGATGAAAATGTTTCTGACGCGAATCGGATTTGGTTCACGCGCGGTGGTTACCGGCGATGTCACTCAAACCGATCTACCTCGCGGTCGCGAGTCGGGACTCAATCATGTGCGTCGTGTACTAAAGGGGTTGAAAGGCGTCGAATTCGTTTATTTCGGTGCCGGGGACGTCGTGCGTCACCCGTTGGTGCAGCGGATCGTCGAAGCGTATGCCCGCGCTGACGAGAGCGCACAGCGCGAAGGACCGGGAGACGATGGCGATTGAACCGGGCTCTGCGCTCGACGTCGTAGTCCAAATAGCTTCCTCGTCTGAATCGGTGCCGGCCAGCGCGTCGCTCGAGGCTTGGGTGGCGAGCGCGATAGACCGCGAGCGGGCGGCAACGTTGACCCTTAGGGTCGTAGACGAAGGCGAGAGTCACGAGCTAAACGCGCGCTACCGCGCCGCTACCGGCCCCACAAACGTCCTCGCATTCCCGCCAGGCGAACCTCTCCCTGACGTTGGCGACGAGCTGCTCCCGCTCGGCGATGTCGTGATCTGCGCGCCCGTGCTCGAGCGCGAGGCAAGCGAACAAGGTAAATCGCTGGATGCGCATTGGGCTCATATCTGTATTCACGGTGCGCTGCATCTGGTCGGTTTCGACCACGAAGCCGAAGAGGCGGCCGAGATCATGGAAGCCAGAGAAGTCGAAATTCTTCAGTCACTGGGCTTCCCGAACCCCTACATTGACGCCAGTTGAACGCTTGCATGCCGCTTTCTGTGGCTGCAAGATAGAGTCCATCGATGCCAGACGAAATACCTCCCAATAAGAGCATCAGCAGCAAATCCGGGCTGTGGTCCAGGCTGTTTCCTCGCCGTGGTGACAACGGCGAGAAACGACAAGCGATTGCAGAATTTCTAGCGGATTGCCGGAGCCAGAATCTTCTCGCCAATGACGAGTACGCGATGCTGCAAGGCGTGCTCGAAGTTTCCGAATCGCAGGTTCGGGAGATCATGGTGCCGCGATCCCATATGGTCGTGCTCGATCTCGACGAGCCGTTCGAAGAAATGCTGGACACGATCCTGCGCTCCGGCCACTCCAGGTTCCCCGTCATCGGTGATGATCGGGACGAGATCATCGGCATACTTCTCGCCAAAGACCTGCTTAAGCGATTTAAAGAGGGTCAGATTTCGCATCAGTTCGAGTTGCGCGACCTGCTCAGGCCGCCGGTATTCATCCCCGAGAGCAAGAGACTCAATGCGCTGTTGGCGCAGTTTCGCGAGAGTCACAATCACATCGCGATCGTCGTTGACGAGTACGGCGGTGTGGCCGGACTCGCGACGATCGAGGACGTGCTCGAACAGATCGTCGGCGATATCGACGACGAACACGATCCCGAAGAAGACGAGAATATCCAGATACAGGAAGACGGCCGCGTCATCGTTCTCGCGTTGACCCGAATCGACGAGTTCAATGAGCATTTCAGCGTCTCGCTGAGCGACGAAGAATACGAGACTGTCGGCGGCCTCATCATGCACGAGCTAGGACGAGTACCGCGCCGCGGCGAGTCACTCGAGCTCGCCGGCTTCCGCTTTAAGGTGCTGCGCGCGGACCGACGCCGAATCCACGCCGTCGAAGCGGCTGTTCTCTCCAGCGCAGGCTGACACCGTAGCGCGATGACGACTCCGTCCCGGCCGGTTCTTTTCGACGTCGGCCTCATGCTAGCGGTCGTATCAGGCTGCCTTTTGCCTCTGGCTTTCGCGCCGTTCAGCCAGTTCTGGCTAGCGCCGCTTTGTTTCGCCTTACTCATCTATGCGTGGGGAGGCGCGGATCCGTGGCGGGCGTTTCGTCTCGGCTTCGCTTTCGGCCTGGCTAGCTTTCTCTGCGGTGTCTACTGGGTCTATATCAGCATCCACGACTACGGTCCCGCACCGGCTGTCTTCGCGATTGCGATGACGCTGCTGCTCGTGTCGATACTCGCGCTGTTCCCGGCCGTCGCGGGGTGGGTTGCCGCACGATGGTTCACGACTGACGGACCGGCCGCCTGGTTCGGTGTATTTCCCGCACTGTGGGTCGTAACGGAATGGCTGCGCGGATGGGTTTTCACGGGTTTCGGCTGGCTGTCCGCGGGTTACAGTCAGTCGGATTCCTGGCTAATGGGGCTCGCTGCCGTGGGCGGCGTTCACTTCATGAGCTGGGCCGTGATGTTGACCGCCGGCGCGCTGGTCATGTTGGTCCGGGGATCATTGAGGCAGCGTGTCGTGGCCGCGGCGTTGGCCGTATCGATCTGGGCATCGGGTTACCTTGCGTCAGCAGTTCGCTGGACCGAACCGCTCGACGGCGAGTTGTCGGTTGCGCTGGTTCAGGGCGCTGTACCGCAGGATCTGAAATGGGATCCGGATCAGCTGGTTCCGACACTGTCGCTCTATCGCGATCTGACCTATGCCAGCGAGGGCAGTGATCTGATCGTCTGGCCGGAAGCGGCTATTCCGACACTGTACGATTACATCGGCGAGTATCTGGGCGAGATTCGCGACTGGACGGAACAGAACGGAAGCGAGCTGATTCTCGGCATGCTGCGGGCTGACCCGGAACGTGACGCGGTGCAGAACACTATCGTTGCTCTTGGCGAGACGCCGTCGTTCTATGTCAAGCGGCACCTTGTCCCGTACGGCGAGTACTTTCCGGTTCCCGCTTTCGTCCGCGAATGGCTGCGACTCATGAGTTTGCCGTATAACGACGCGATACCGGGCCCGGACGGTCAGCCACCTCTCGAGGTCGCAGGTCAACGTATAGCGATGTCGATCTGCTATGAGGACGTGTTTGGAGCAGAGCAGCTGCACTATCTTCCGGAAGCGACGCTGCTCGTCAACGTCAGTAACGATGCCTGGTTCGGCGACTCTATCGCGCCGCATCAGCATCTCGAAATCGCTCGCGTCAGAGCGGCTGAAGCCGGCCGTTATTTATTGCGTGCGACTAACACCGGGGTCTCCGGCATCATCGATCCGACCGGTAGCATCGTTGCTACGTCACCGCAGTTCGAGCCGCAGGTATTGAAAGGTACGGTGCAAGGCTACGCTGGCGCGACGCCGTATGCTCGCTGGGGGAATGTCGCCGTTCTAACCGCCTGCTTCGTCGTCCTGCTGCTTCAGTTCGCGACAACGAAATTGACGATTCGGCCAGGAACGTAGATCGCGCGCTTCTCGTCCTTGCCTTCGAGATGTTTGAGAACGTTGCCGTCCGCGCGCGCCAGCGCAAGCACCTGCTCTTCGTCGGCGTCGGTCGGAATCTCGATTCGGCCGCGCATTTTTCCGTTAACTTGTACGGCGACTTCGATCGTGTCGGCGTGTAAATAATTCTCGTCGACGTCGGGCCAGTTCGCATAGGCCAGAGATTCCTCGTGGCCCAGCCGTTGCCACAGTTCTTCCGCGATATGCGGCGCGAGCGGCGACACTAAAAGGATAAACGGCTCGACGATGCTGCGCGGCACGACAGACCACTTCAGGGCCGAATTCGTGAATTCCATGAGAGCCGCAATCGCGGTGTTGAATCGCAACGCTTCGATGTCGTCCGTTACCTTGGAGATCGTCTGATGTAATTCGCGAAGCTGATCGTCGGTCGGCTCGGAATCGTCTAACTTGGTGTTCAAGCCGCCAGCTTCCTCGCCGGCGACGAGACGCCAGACTCGGTTGAGGAAACGATGAGTACCTTCAACCCCGCGCGTGTTCCACGGTTTCACCTGCTCGAGTGGGCCCATGAACATCTCGTAGAGTCGAAATGCATCAGCACCGTAGGCGTCGACGACTTCGTCCGGGTTCACGACGTTACCCCGACTCTTGCTCATTTTGTGGGCTCTTGCGTCGACGCGGATCGTCGCTTTGTCCGCAAGGACAAAATACTCTCCTTGCTTCGTCACGGATTCCGGATCGACTTTCGCAGCTTTAAGCGTCGCCCCCGAGCGCGTGTCCTCACCCGAGCGAACGTGCTCCGCAGACACGAGCGTGCCGTCATCGTTCGAATAACTCGTGAACTCGAGCTCACCGAGGATCATGCCCTGATGAACGAGTTTCGCGAATGGCTCCGGCGTCGGCACGACCTCGGCATCGAACAGCGCCTTGTGCCAGAAGCGCGCGTAGAGCAAATGTAGTACCGCGTGCTCCGCGCCGCCGACATAAAGGTCGACGGGCAGCCAGTATTCCGCGAGCTCCCTGGACGCGATCTCGTCTTCGTTGTCAGGATCGAGATAACGCAGGTAATACCAGCAGGAGCCGGCCCACTGCGGCATCGTATTCGTCTCCCGCCGTGCGGTTTTCCCTGTATCGGGATCGACGATGTCGAGCCAGTCGGTTGCTGCCGCGAGTGGACCTTCCGGTGACCCGCTTGGCTTGAATTCTTCGAGATCCGGAAGCGCAACGGGTAGCGCTTCTTCAGGAAGCGTCTTCGGCTCACCGTCTACGAACACGATCGGAAATGGCTCGCCCCAATAGCGCTGGCGCGAGAACAGCCAGTCGCGAAGTTTGTAGTTGATCTTCGCTGTGCCGCGCCCCTCGGCTTCGAGCCAATCGATGATCTTACGTTTCGCGTCCTCCATCTCGAGCCCGTCGAGAAAACCGCTGTTGATGGCGGGTCCCTGGCCGGTGTAGGCCTTACCGTCGAAGTCGTCAGGTGGCTGGACTGTGCGAATGATGGGAAGGTCGAATGCTTCGGCGAAATCCCAGTCCCGCTGGTCTTCTCCCGGAACCGCCATGATGGCGCCAGTGCCATAACTGACGAGCACATAGTCCGCGACCCAGATCGGGATTCGCTCGTCGTTGACGGGATTGATCGCGTAAGAGCCGGTGAAGACGCCGGTCTTCTCCTTCTGCAATTCTGCTCGCTCGAGCTCGCTCTTCTTCCCCGCTTCCTGCTGGTAGGTCTGAACGGCTGCGCGTTGCTCGTCGGTCGTTAGCTCGGCGACGAGCTCGTGTTCGGGCGCGATAACCATATAGGTCGCGCCGAACAACGTGTCCGGGCGCGTAGTGAATACGCGTAGGAAGCGCTCCGGATCACCGTCGACGTGGAAGTCGACTTCCGCGCCCTCGCTGCGGCCGATCCAGTTGCGCTGCATCTCTTTCGTACTCTCGGGCCAATCGAGTTCGTCTAGCCCGCTCAGAAGCTTGTCGGCGTATTCCGTAATGCGCAGGACCCATTGCCGAAGTGGCCGTCTGACGCAGGGAAAACCACCGACTTCGGAGTGGCCGTCGATAACCTCTTCGTTCGCGAGCGTCGTTCCGAGTTCAGGGCACCACCAAACCGGGAGC